>VTLG01010030.1_pt1 | contig 13835 bp, 18 predicted proteins | sample 4694571 | NCBI WGS metagenome assembly VTLG01 (sample SAMN12604809, study PRJNA352737) | marine metagenome | biome: ENVO:00000447; feature: ENVO:00000209|ENVO:00000569|ENVO:01000036; material: ENVO:00002151; isolation source: viral sequences binned using virsorter ...
TTAAAATCCAGCAGGTCTGCGAGCGGCGCACCACAGAATCGGGGGGCATCTGGGATGCCAAGCAGTGGATCGAGGCCGATGGCTTAAACCCAGCCCTCTCCGATGGCCCGTTTTTCCCGCCCGTCGGCAAGGAGATCAACCTGCGGCACGACTCCACCGACGCAGATCTCGACGAGATCGCGAAAACCTTGCGCGGCATTGCGGAAGACGATGGCCTCATCACGCTGGAAAACGTGGACGAGTACCTCGTCGCCCAGCGCGATATCTTGCGTGATAAGAAAGGAGCGGAATGAAAAAGCAGCACGGAGGAGCGCGGGAAGGTGCCGGTCGCAAGCCGCTGCCAGCGGCAGATCGAGCCGACTCGGTGCAGGTGTGGCTCCCGGCAGCACTCGTGGAGCGCATTGATGCCGCAGCAGCAGAGCGCGGGACATCGAGGTCTGCGCTGATTCGGGAGATGCTGGCCGAGCAGTTCCCACCTGCCTGACCTGCTCAAGAGCTTGGAAACAGGGCCAGCTGGAGGTAAAACCAGCTGGCCCTTTCTGTTATATCCCCATAAATGGCGTCAGAGCCGCTCAGACGCCGACTGTGGGCCGTTCGTGGGCAGTTTAGTGCAACAGCACCCGCGCTATTTGGCTCCCCACGTATCAACCAGAGCTTGGCCGAGGATATAGGCCGCAGCAACGATTGCCAGCGGCAGGGTCAGTTCGGTCGGGAATTGCGTCAGTGCTGCGGCTCCACCCACGGCGATGCCGAGCTTGCGAGATGCTAATTTTTTAAGTGCCTTCATTTCTGCTCTGCTCCTTATTTATTCGAGAGTATGCCCTCAAGTCGCGCCTGACTTCTCAGCAGTTCGTTGAGGAGTTCATTGGTCTGATCCAGTTTCTGCGCGATTGCCGTGAGTTCCGAATTGCCGTTTTTGCTGCCCAGCAATCGAGACAGCAGATAGCCACCAACGGCTCCGCCACCAACACCGCCGCCGGTCATCAAGTACGTCAGCGGATCAGTCGTTGTCGTCGGCTCCATTGCCATTCTCATCGACAGTGTTAGAGCACCAGTTCAGCGATTCAATCTGTCCTCCAAGTTGCGCCCAGACCGGATCGTTCTGTGCAATTTCCTGCAACCGTTTTTGCCTCGCTTCCTCCAGCTGCTGGATGCGCTCCGCGATTGCTTTTGCTCCGTGTGGAATCTTGAAACGATCTTCGAGTGTCTGTCCCATTTTTCCTCCTCAATCTCTCGCGTTCGGGTGCAGGGCCTTGTAAGCCCAGCCCATAAAATAGGTCATGCCGCACATAAATACTCCGTACACCGCTTCGTGTTTCCAAAATTCTTCCCAAATTCTGCCGCCCGGGAAGCCTATGACTTTGAAGACCTCGTACATAATCACGACACTGATGGCAGCGGCTCCAGACCAGGCTCCCGCCTTTTGCATTTCCTCCTGCGCTTTTTGTCGCCGGGAAATCGTGAGCAGTTGCTTTGACTGTCGCTTGACCTGGCTTTTTGCATCGCTTGCAGATTTGCGTTGTGTGCGAGCAACTGACTCCATCGCCTTGCGCTGTCGATGGCACTCGTTGAGTTCGTCGAGCACCGCCGTGTAATGACGCCGCAGCGAAAACAGACTCGTCTTCTGAATTTCCGTTACAGTCTGCGGTCTTGCAGTTTTTGGATCGCGGCGGCTCATGTTTAGGGATGGATAATCCGAGGGGTGTCGCACAACTAACAGTGATTACTGCGCTGCTTCGAGTGCAGCAATCCGAGCTTTTAGCGCATCCATCTCCGCTGTTTCATCTGCCCGTGCCGCAGCAGCGGCCTCACGCGAGGCAGCTATTGCCGCATCTCTCGCCGCTGCCAATTCCGCCGCACGCTCCCCGCAGGTTTTATAATCGCTATCGTTTTTGTGAGCATCATAATGCGCCTCATATTTCGCAATCTTGGCAGCAAGATTTCTCTCAGCAATGCCATTGTCCACTGTTCCACCGAGTTCATCCCATTCGCTGTGATGGTTAACCGAGTGAGTCCACCAGCCCACAGGGTTCTTGACGCAGTGCGCCATGACTGCCTGTTCGCGGTCGGTAAGAGGTCGCACTTCAACCGGTGCCTTTTCAATTTCTGCCATTGCTATTCTCCTTTAGCCGATCAGGAAACCATTAAATCCGCAAAAGTTTGTGGCCCCTACCCGCACCGCATCCGATGCACCGTATGAGACCTGCTGCGTGACGTGCACCGTATCGTCAGCGTCTAAATCCAAAATTGCACTTATCTGCTGTGTTCCGTATGTACCGTCAGCAATTATTGGATACATGTTCTGGAAACCACTCCTGTTCGGCTCGGAACCACTGTGGTGAAATTCGATAACCGCTTGGTCCATCGCAGAAGTCAGGTTGTTCATCGCAACCGACGCATGGAAAAAATACTTGCCGTCAACCGGGGCGGTGAAATAGCCAGTTGTGTGATTGAAGTGAGATCCGATATCAAAATATTCTGTACTGTACGGAACCGTGTATACAGTACCCGCTCCGGTGCAATCGTTAGCCTGTGCCGTGGTGGCCGAAAACATTACCTGCGTTGGCATAGTAACAATGCCATCGCTATCGACGGTTAATCTGGTTCCTCCATTGCACGCAATCGCAATCTTATTGGCCGCTGGCCAATAAATTCCCGTGTCAGTGTCATCGATATTTGTCAGACTTGGATTAGCGTCTGAACCGTCTGCAACAGCGAGGACAGAACCGTTGAACGTAAGATTTGCAGACCCCGCAAAGGCCCCGCTATTGTTGTACTGCACTTGTGTATTGCTGCCGCCGGGATCAGCAGATGCGCCAGCAACGGCATTATCAACATACTTAGTTGTCGAAACTTTATGACTGTCATCGTCTGCGCTTTGTGTTGTTGCGGTGACGCCATCCTTCAGGACGCTCGTCGGTGTTGCAGAGTCGGCCATGATGGCATCGACCGCAGCCTTGAGGAAGTCATCGTTCGCCGCCAGCGTCGAGACGTCTGTCGCTTTGGTGGGATCACCAACGCTAACCGAAAAACCAGCCGTGTATGCCATATCAGAACCACTTGCTCCGTTGAGATGTTGGATCGGGCGAGCCGCTTGGATCAGCATACCCAGAGGCATCTGTCCAGAATCCGTGTTCTGCCCGTTGTGTTATGTCAGACAGCAGCCAAGTCGGTGCTGTTGCTGCTGTCCATCGACCAGGTGATAAGGTCAGAATATTCCACGCTCGAATCGTCGAGCGCATCTGATTGAAATCGATGTTGATGTCGCGGATCATAAACGGAATCCCAAAGCCTGACGCGTCGGTATACTTCGAATACACCAAGCGGAATTGATCCGTGGGAATCTTGGTCAACGAGCGCGGTCCAATGCCCACCGTCGCCATTTCCAACTCAGCGGAAAATGCATAGAGTTCCCGCTCTGCTCTGGTTTCGGCAGCGGCATCTTCGTACAGCCATTCGTACGTCATGCGTCGTCGTCTTGTGGTGCCCACGAGAGTGATGGCAGCATCGTCGTTCTTGAAAAACCGCCCGGCATAGCGCAGGTTCGAAGGATCGTATCGATACACTGCGACGATCTGGTTGGTGGTAATGCGCTCGGGATCTCTCGACACCGCAAACTGTTTGACGCCATCGCGTCGTGCGGTCATATCGAAGTCACGATATGTATCGAGTCCGGTCAGGCCAGAGGTGCGATATCTGGGCGTATATTTTCCATCGATAATGACGAGGTCTGCAAAGCCCTCGATCAATGCCGCTGTGATTAGCGTGTTCGACGACGCTTCTGCCGCGATGTGTCGCCGCGCCTTAGTCGTTGCTCCAATTTCCGTCCCCCACGTTGTGAATGCCGACGAATCAATGTTCGCCGAACCAACACTAAGATGGGTTTTAAGAATGTCCTGAACGATGTCTGGCAGCGTATCCAGAACCGTTCCTCCGGTGGTGCCGTCATCGGTGGCCCCTTGAATATTTGCCGTGACCGTGTCGGTCGTCTCATCATATGCGTCAGCCATAACAAACTCAGCATTGGCGAGATCGGTCGAGGTCAAGGTTGCCGCAACGCCGTTTTTATACACCGCCTCGATTGACTTGATGGCATGGGCCGCAATTTTGAACTGCCGGGTGGTTGTGTTCACACAATAGCAAGGGATCTTCTCCCCGCCGCCAGCAGAGGTGCGCCAATCGCCATAGACAATCGGGATCGGAAAGTTTCTTGATTTCTCTTCGACGTTCGGATAGGTGGTTGCAAAAAATGTCGAGGTCGGCAGCACCTTTTCGTCCTTCATTCTCTCGTCATCGAGATCGATAGAGGCAGTGGTGTCGTCGAAGGTGATGCCGCCGGGGAATAATATTGTGCCGATAAATACGGTCGTATAATCTGCCGAGGCCGTGCCCTGGCCGATCTTAACCGTGACCGATTTGTTCGACCACTCGTAATCTTCCATCAAGTCGGAGATGCCATTGTCCGAATTATCCAGCCGCAGCTGCAACGATGGCATCGTCACGCGAGGATCAAGCAACTGCCCGGCAGACAGTGCCATCGAAGACATCGAAAGCAAGCGGCCCTCGTATACAGTGCCGTCGTCAAACGTCACCGGATCTCGGGCATAGCGCAGCGTCTTGCCGGTCAGCGAGATCTCGATCAACTGCCGCCAGTTCTGGATAGAGCTTGTCTGGTCGAAGGCCATCTATCTATTCGGTCTTCTCTTGGAACATCAATTGCGCGGTGGAATAGTTGCCGATGAAGTTGTGCGTTTGGCTCAATGGTGTTTCCAGATAGCAGTACATCGAGTCCTTGCTCGGGCGATCTGTGGGATCAAGGCACAGCACTATCGGACGGCTGTTGCCGACCTTCTCCATCACCGCACTGAATTTGTCAGTCTGTGCTTGCGATTGAAGGTTGAACCGCACCGTCGCTTGTCGGTACCGGTTGCGATTGCGAAAGAATGTCTGACGTCCCGGCACTCTATCCCCTTCGGATGGGTCGAACATGGTGATGGAGAAGTTCTGGTTGATGTTGCGTGTGGTTTCGTAATAAGTTCCCGCTGCCATGCGTCCGATTTGCAGATAGGAATCTGTATTACCCGAATCGGCAAAGGTCACGCGCCAGTATCGATAAGTTTGGTCAAGGAAATAGACAATACGAGGCAACACCGCGCCATCCGAACCGGTGGCAATCGTCAAGGCTTGTGAGTACGACGGAGATCCCCACGAATCCGAGGCATTGGCTTGCAGTGTGACGGTGGCCGCTGCGGTCAGGTTGAACGTAAACATCGAGAACACGGTGATCTGTGTGGCAGTGCCGAGATCGAAGACAATGTTTTCACTGGCCTTGCCGGTGGTGCGCCACATCTTGGCAACATGATCGTGGACGACATTGGCAGGAACAAGGTCAGTGTTTGCTTGCGATGACCCGACTATCGTTGCCGCGTCCCATGTGTCCATGTTGTAAAGCAGTCTGGTGTTTGCCATTACACGCTCGGGTCCGTCGTTATGCCGCTTTGATACATCACTGAGGCACCTCTTGTGGATTCGCGCTGGAGCATCTGCACAATAAAAGGCCGCGCATCTTCCTCGATGAATGCCTTGACGCCTTGTTCGTCAATGGTGTTGACCGCAAAGTTGAAGTGGAAGTTCTGACCGCCCGATCCCTGGAATCCTCCCGACATGCGTCCGGTCGGAGTTATATCAACCATCTCCGGCCCTGCTTCGCCCGCAAGAAAAAGAGTCGGCTGAGAAACCATTCCCGAGTATCCGTGTTGCGCGGCAAACATATCCCGCTGGTCCATCGCCGATGACGATTTTCCAGACAGCCGACGCTCGGCTTCGCTGGTGATTCCCCGCTCGAATCCCATCTGCTGCCTCTGTAATCTTATATCACGCTCTTCTTCGCGGATTAATGCCTCGCGCAAGATTACATTGGCACGCTGATAGACGTCATCGTCGAACTGTTTGTCTTCATCCCATCGCAGACTCCCCATCGACCATAGTACCAGTCTGGCGTCCTCCTCCGACATTCCCATCTTGGTCAACTTGTTGATGACTTTTTGAAATGCCTTGTTGATGCCGCCCTGAATGCCTCCCTCTTTAGATATTTTTCCCTTTTTGGTGAAGACACCCTTCATCTGTCCCGGCAACCCTCCGGTCTTGCGTATATCACCACCGGCCATTTCAAAGCCGCGCAAGATGTCGCCGAACGCGCCCTCGGCTCGTTGTGCAGCAGATGGTCCCGATCCCAGCACTGCACCGATCAACCTTTCGGTCAGTGCGCCAGCAATCGGGCCGCCAATCATTGATGCCATCCCTGCCGTAACGCCAGCAATGGCAGATTGGAAATCTCCGGTTCGGATACCTTCGGCCAACCCCTGGCTCAGCAGTTTGGCTGGTCCCGATTTCGGATCTGTCATTGCACTGCCAAACGTTGAGAGGAAGCTCCGTGAACTGTTGGCAGCGGCCTTATCCATCTCATCATTGATTCCGTCGCCCAACGGCTCCCCGATGGCCTTGCCTTTTTGCTCGGCTTCATTCGCCATCTTGTCGGTGTGTCCACTCCACTTTGTGGTGACCTTCTCCATTCCCTCGTCGACGAGATGCGCGGCACTGTCAGCAGTTTCCTTCATCGCCGCAGTGACGTTATCGATATCGGCTCCGATATTGTCGCCAATATCCTTGGCGAGACCTTCGACCGTTGACCACGATTTTTTGACGCTGTCAGTCCCTTCAGTCCATCGTTCTTGAAACGTCTTTGCCGGTTCAACGGTCAGTGGAGTGAAGTCGATGAGATCGATCGCCAAACCGAACTTGTCGCCGATTTTATTCCATTCCGAGATGATAGAATTGAGGCCACCCGTAAATGTCTCAGTGATCCAATTAATTCCTGCAACCAAAGGCTTTTTGATAAAATCCCAGATAGCGAGGAATCCTTGCTTGAGCGGCTCCCAGATGATTTTTCCGAGTTCGATAATAATGCCCACTGCACCGCCGATGCCTGACATCTGCTTACTGCCGAACGCAAAGGTCATAATTGCGCCACCGGCCGCTGAAAAGATCGATCCGATGTTTCCGAGGAACTCCTCGGCAAAGCTCGCATTGTTAAATAATTCAGACAGGATATTGAGAGCTGTATTTTTGAAGCTAACAATCATAGTCCCAACGTCTTTCCACATCTGCCCGAAGCCGCCAACGGCCTCGACGAAGGCGTTGGTCTTGTTAATGGCTGGAGTCAAAAAGTCGGTGACTATAGCCGTGGCAATCGGAAGGAACTGCTCGCCGATCACAATGGCGAAGCCGTCGAAGGCACTCTTCAACATCTTCACCGCACCGTCGAACGAGCCGAGCCTATTCTTCGCCATATCCTCCGCAACGCCACCCGATTCCTTGACCTTCCTGTCAAATGCTCGAAATGCAGCAGTGCCTTGATTCCGCAGGGCATTAATTGCTCGCGCCCCTTCGGTGCCGAATATCTGAAACGATTGTTTTGTTGAAACCGAATTCTCTTCCAACTGGCTGAGAATGTTTTCCATCGGGAGAAGGTTGCCGCTGGCATCAACAAAGGTCAGCCCCAACTTTTTAGCTTCGCGCTCGGCTTCTTTCGACGGATTGATCATTGCCCGCAGTGCTGAGTTCAGTGACGAACCGCCAATGCTGCCAGACATAGCGGCATTCGCAAGCAGCCCAAGGGAAACAACAGTATCGTCAAAGCTCATTCCCGCCGAAGCCGCTGATGGAGCCACCATCTTGAACCCTTCGCCCAACTGATTGACGTCAGTGTTGGCACTGCGTGCAGTTTGCGCGAGCTTATCCACCACTCCTCCCAGCTCGGTCACCTCCATGCCCATTCCTGAGAGGATATTGGTCGATATGTCAGCAGCAGCACCTAACTCCATCCCCGCAGCCGATGCCAGGCTCAAAGTTCCCGGCAGCGCATCCATGATTTGATTAGTGTCGAGTCCAGCCATGCCGAGGAACTGGATGCCTTCGGCAGCAGCGGTTGCGGAATGGGCCGTGGTTGCACCCATATCCTGCGCCAACTTTTTCAAGCTCTCGAAATCTTCCCCGGTGGCTCCAGTGATGGCTTTGACGTTCGCCATCGATTGCTCGAACTCACGGGCTTTGTTGAATGCAACTGTTAATCCTGCGCCAACTGCGGCAATGCCACCGACAGCCATTCCAGCAAGAGCAACGGATGACGCCTTGATGCCCGAGAGGAATGACCCCGGCTTCTTTTCGTCGAAGGTGTTGCTGGTTTCCTTTTGAATGTCCTTGAGGCCGCTGCTGAATTGGTCATTCAGCTTGATTACGACCCCCATCTCCTGCTGTACTGCTGCCATGAGATTCCTTTAAGATTCCATGAGCTTCGTCGGCGATAAAGTCAAAGGCTTCGCTGACGATGCAGGGCAATTCGATGAGATCGGCATAGGATATGTGGCGAACAAAAGTTCCCGGTTGTACAGAGTGGCTGAGCGCATGGATCTCATAACAGGCGCGACTGAGGTCTGTGATGCTGAGTGCAGGGCAACCCATGTATGCCACATCGCCGAGCAGGCCAGCACGGTCCTTGCCAGCAGGATGCAGACAGATCGATGGCTTGCGTCTTCCCACACATGCTATGCAACCTCTTCCACTGCCGAGGTGGAACCATCGAGTCGCGCCTCGAAGTTTTTTAATTCGTCCCCGGTCATGTGCGAGGTGTTGCCGAGGACGGTGACGATCTCCATGATCAGACTATTCTCTTGCGTTGCTGTTGTTGGATTGGGCACATGCAGGAAGATGTCGATAGCGTCGGTCTTTTCGATTCCATCAAAAACAAACCCCTTGTATCCTCGCGTGTGCGAAGCGAATCGCTTGAACAACTTGAGGACTTCCACCGGCATCTGATTGATGGCAGCAGTGTGCTCTGGATCGTCGATCCATCTCCTGAGAGCCTGATCCCGCCATTTGTGAATCGTCTCGTCATCTTCCTCGAACAACGTGTCGATGGGGCGCAGCCGTTTGATCTCCAGCGACAGCTGATCGCTTTCATCGAGATCCCGGTTGCCCTTCCATTCTGGCACGTACTTAAACCAGGTAATGCCCAGTTCCACGTGAAACCTCCGCGTTTTGTTTAGTGGGATCGGACTGCCGCGAAGGCCGAGGGACGCGGGAAGCCCTCGACGACCCCACCAATAGTCCGCGACTTATATCAATCGAAAACGAGATTGATCTCGTCGTCGCCGCTGCTCGAAGCCAAGGCAACAAAGTCAGCAGTGTATCGAATCATATCAGTGTCAGGAGAGTCCCGCTGCGATGGCGTGATGTTGGTCGTGTTCATGTTGATCTTCATCCGCTTGGCAGCAGTATCCCCGAGCGTCACGATAACATCTTTTTCAATGCCGCGCCTGAACTCGTTAAACAGATACACCTCGTCCTTGCGAACAAGAAAATCAAAGCTTCCTGTGACCTCTCGATATGCAGGAACAGTGACGTCGGTTGCCGAAGCTCCACCGAACTCCGTGTTGAGCAGATCGATCCCGGTGGCAATGGACACCGTGCCGCCGAGGTGCGTGATGGTCGTGGAGCCATTGTCCAGCGACAGGCTTCCTGTGGTGCCGAACAATGGGTCGCCCGCAAAGCTCCCGCTCGGGAAGTACGGCTTCACCACGTCATCATCCGACCAGCTTGACGACGCAATCGTCAGCGTGTTGGTGCTGTAATTCACAGCGGTGACTTGCACATCGTCAGTGCTGCCGACTGAGATCACTGAATAGATGTCGAAGAAATCAGCATCGTCAACAACCAAAGCAGTCGCGGAAGATCCGGTGCCGTTAGCGGCAGAGTTTCCGGTCTGGAGGTATTTCTTGCCGACGCCGGTGGCAGTCCAAGTGATGTATGCGTCGCCAGTCCAGGTGAAGGTGAAGTTCTGCACCACTGCACCATATACGCCTTCCCCGAGATCGCTGGTCGAGCGATAAATGGCTGCGGATAGTGCGGTCGGATCTTTCAGCAGCGAATAAGTCACCGATGTTCCCGCTGCAACGGTTTCGGTGCCCATCGTATGCTTGAGAATGTCACCGATATCGGGTGCTGTCCCTGCCGTCCCTGAAGGACGCAGGATGCCCGCTGCCGACCACGGCTGCACTGGAGTGCGTGTGATTGTGCGCTCGATGCGCGAACGAGTGTTGCGCCTGTCGCCTGGAAATTCGCGGCCAACTGGTGCGCCCATCGTGATCGATGTGGCGCGGAATGCGTCAGCGGCTGCTGGTTTTATTGCTGTCCCATAAGTTGACTCGGCTTTGAAGAATCCAACAAGATCCGAGCCGTAACTGAAATTATCGACTCCCATTATTTGCTCCCGTTATGAAGTAAAGACTTGCAGTTGTAATTCGGCCCGTTGTTCGAATTGAGTTCCATCAACACCGAGTTCCGATGCGTCGATTTGATTCACAAATGACTGATCAACTGCGCCCGACAGAGTGGACTTGTTGACCAGTTCCTGCACAGCGCGACAAGTGCGCCATAAGCGGATCGTGATCATCTCCGTGCCTGAATAGGTTGAAGATGACTGCGACCCGGTGACTATCACCTCGATGGAGATCGATGCAATCTGTCGCTGATCTCCCGAGTTGATTACCTCCGTCGATGTCGGTACAACAACGACGTTAACCTTGCCGGGATATTGCTCTTGTGGTGCCCGCCAGTAAGCGTCCACCGTGTCGAGCGTGATCCCGTCGTCGTACTCTGTGTCCAATGCCGCCAGCTTGGCCGTCATCCCAGCTGACAAAACGGTGATAAGGCTATTAGCCCCATCCTGCGGATTTATCGATCCCGCCATCGAGTGCTGCCTTTCATCGCAACCGCGACATCCTTCGCCATTTCCACAGCGAACTTGTTGACAACGCCTTGATCGACCTTGATAAACGGTCGCGCTGGCATTTTGCTGGTGCCGTATTGATGAAACTTGGCATAGCTGATGCGTGTGCCAATGATCAACTGCCGACCGCCCTTGCGACTGAAAATCATGTCGCGAGATGTATCTTTAGTCAGCGAGCGTTTCATTCTCCCCTTACGCACCAGCAAAGGCCGACCAGGATAATGGCGACCCTTCCAAAGTGCATATGCTGGAGACAAAGGTTCCCACCGTTCGCCGATGCTGCCGCCCGTGCTTTCGAACGCCTTGTTGATGCGCTGAGTCCACAGGTGGCGGATACGCAATGCGGCCTTTCCGGCGAATGGCTTCTTACCCCATTCTGCCAGTTGGCCGGTGGCACCTTCCAGATTTTCAAGACCGACAACGCGGATCTCGATCATTTTGTCGCTTTGGCTTTCGGCTTTGGCTTTGGTTTTTCTGCCAGCTTGGCCGCTGCGGCTTCAGCGTTGGCGTATTTCGCCGCCATCAGTTCGGCATAACTCGCTCCCGAGCTAACCGTCTGCGCTGTGTCCTCAATGGCTTGCTGGATCTTGTCCTCGTCCGCTGCGGTCGGCCTTGTTCCCGGTGGGAATATCAAGGTCGCCACATCGGCGACTGTACAATTGCCCATAGATTTCTCCGAATCGGTTACGCTCTCAACAGCGACATGGTGCCACTGCCAGCAATGGTCTCCACTGCTGCCGTTGGGATATCGTACAAGCCGCCCTGTAAGCCCTGAATGACGCGGTCGCGTTCTTCCATGAGCGGTCGCACCAGATCGTCCGTTGATGTTCCTGACGAGCTATATGCGGCCCTTTGAACGCGGATCGCTGTCATCGTGGAGTTCAACGACTTCAACATCTTCGGGGCATCGACGACGGCAGTATAAGTGACCGCTGTATTGACCGCCGCCTTGACTTCGACCCACGGCTCGACCACCACCACGATCTCGCCATCACTGTTGACGATCTCGTCCTGTGTTGCCATGTATCGCTGCCCATCGCCCGAGACGGTGAAGAAATCACCACGTCGCACGGCTCCGGTTAGACTGCCGCTCGATGCCTTGAGGGACAGAATCGAATCCATCAGATTGGCCGTGTCCTTGAGCAGCACAGTGCCGCCGAGCGAGCCGCCCGCCTGAGCAACCGGTGCTGCATATCCAGCCGCTCTTAAAATTGCGTTGATCTCGCCAAAGTCCTCGGAAATCCAGGCCTCGACTTCTGCCGTCGAGGGATTGCTGTTCGTGTCGATGGTAAATTGCTGCACCATCGCCTGAACATCAGTCGCCTCGCAGTATCCCGTTGTTGAGAGTGTGATTGCCATTATCTGGCTTTCGGTTTGACCTTCAGTTTGACTTTTGGTTTCGGAGCGGGAGCGTCAAACAGTTCCATCGTCGCAGGGTCGAAATCCGACTCGTTAATGATGGCGTAATCTTTCCCCGCCTTGATTTTGACAGTTGGTATTTTTGGCATTTTGGCTCCATGTATCCCGGTGCAGGTTTTTCCTGCACCGGGATTTCAGAAGGTGAACTATCCGAGGATTCGACAGGCCACCGCTGGACGGAGCAACGTGGCTCCATACAGAATGTCATAAAACCTGCACCGGGATTTCAGAAGGTGAACTATCCGAGGATTCGACAGGCCACCGCTGGACGGAGCAACGTGGCTCCATACAGAATGTCATAGTCGAACTTCCACTGCTTCTCTTGCCGCGAAACTTCCAACCGCATTGTGAGGCCGGTCTTTTCGTCGGTGACCTGCTGCATGTTCGGCGAGTTAAGCCGCGCATCCATCAACGGTGCCATGGCAAAGCCGAAGGCATTCCGCTGGAAAGCCACATTGGCAACATGAGAAGCGGCAAAGGTCAACGCCGCGTTGTCGGTGAAGGCCGCAGTCAGAGCCGGTTCGAAGGTGATCGTCGGCGAACTGAACGACGCGACGACGAACTGCTGCGTGGAGCCAGCAACGGTGAAGATGTCGCCTTCCACCGGATTGTTGCTGCCGCCATCCACTGCAATCGTGGTATCGCCGACAGCCGAAGAACCCGAATTGACCAGCCAGCTGGTCGGAGTGCCGTTGCTGTTGGTAAACGTTGGCACGTTCTGATCAAGATGCCAGGACGCACCGAGCGCATAACCGATGTCTCCAAAGACGATGCCCTCGTTCGATCCTCTCCACGATGCATCCTGAAGGGCGCGGTTGTTGATCGCGTTGCCTTCAGCGTCAGCATCGAGCACCACCGCACGGTCATCCATCGGTGCCTTGTCCTGAAGGGCGCGGTTGTTGATCGCGTTGCCTTCAGCGTCAGCATCGAGCACCACCGCACGGTCATCCATCGGTGCCTTGAAATTGTTGAGCTTGGTTCTGGCTCCGGTCGTCCAATCGTTCACGTTCGAGGCAAACGGTGTGGTGCCAGCAGTGCCAGCTTGCGAATAAATCCCCTTGTACAAGCCGAGGATGTACGAGTCGACGTTGTTTGCCAGAGAGCGAACTGCCTCGTCGCCCTGAAGCATGTTCATATTGTCGATATCGATCTGCGTGATCTGCTGATCAGTCAGGAAGAATCCAGCGTGCTTCCACTGATTCAGCGAGATGGTCTTGCTGGTCAGGGTGGTATCACCAGCAGCCGCCAGCGTGTTGCTCGGCGACACCGTCGCTGCGGTGATATCGGCAGCAATCGGCACGGTGATTGTATCGCCTCGATCTCGGGCGATGTTTGAATACGTGGAATTGACGAGACGCGGCATGATCGCGTTCTCGCGCAAGACAGCCAGACCGCGAGCGATCAGCTTGTCAATAATGGGAGTTAATGTATTCGCCATTGCGGCATTCTCCTTGATAGAGAAAAGGTTGACGGGTTTCCCAAAGGCTCACCGAGCCGTCAACCCATGCCGCACCGCGACAGGGCAGTTGGGTGCTGCTGTTATCTTCTGGTGGATCTTACTGCTCGGAGA
>VTLG01013551.1_pt1 | contig 13834 bp, 10 predicted proteins | sample 4694571 | NCBI WGS metagenome assembly VTLG01 (sample SAMN12604809, study PRJNA352737) | marine metagenome | biome: ENVO:00000447; feature: ENVO:00000209|ENVO:00000569|ENVO:01000036; material: ENVO:00002151; isolation source: viral sequences binned using virsorter ...
GCAAACGGTAGGGTTATCCCCACTTGGTCAGACGTCCTGAACCGTGCTAACTTAGGTATGGAAGTGATGCATGAAAGGAACGCTCACAACTTCCCGCTAGATTTAGCGGCAACAAAACAGATTATAGGATAATCATATGTGTCATCCCGCTGCATATCTCGCAGGTGGCTTAACTGGATTAGGTTATGCTAATAGAGATAAATTAAAAACAGGATTCAAAAGGTTCACCGGAGGTTTAGGAAAAGCTACTGACAAAGTAGCTGGCTGGGCTGACGACAACCTAAAAATCAATTAACATCACGTCCGTTCAACCTTGAATCTCAAGGTCGCATGAAACCACAGCATGGAACGGGGTTGTGGTACTGGAGAATTACCAATGGTAGTACTTAAGTATCGTGGTGTAACTTACACAAAATAACATTTAATTAATTAACATGAAATCAATTGCACTAGCCCTAGCTACAATCTCATTTGCTTCGACTCCTGCAATGGCTGGCGTCTATTTAAACGCTGAGTCCAATGACGGATATACTGGATCTGATTATACAGGTAGAACTGTAGATCTTCACGTAGGTTTTGAAGGAGAAGCAGGTAAACTTGGATACTATATTCAAGGTGGTCCTGCTATCTCTGCAGTAGCTGATGTAGATGGAACAGAAACCAGATTATCTGGCAAGCTTGGAGGTACTTTTAATGTAACTCAAAAGCTTGGTGTCTACGGAGAAGTATCAGGAGTTTCTAATGATGAAGCTGACAATACTTACGGCACAAAAATAGGAGCCAAGTTTAAATTCTAATGGCTCACCAATCAAGTAAAGTTACAGCTTCTGTAACCTCTTTTAAACCTGAACCAGCTCCAGTAGTTATTACTGAAGATGAAAAGAAAGAAGAAGAGTGGGAACCTCAATCTCTTGAGGAAGCCCTCTTGGGTGAGTAAATTAAATGAATTATGGGCAGTAGTTTTTTTACTGCTGTCCGTTTTCATCTTTATTGAATGGTCACACGTTCAATTTCATAATAGGGAAGTTGAACAAACTCCCTGCGAGATTAGTTTAGAGGAAAAACTCTAGCCTTCCAAGCTAGTTTCATCGGTTCGAGTCCGATATCTCGCTTTGGCATCAGCCCTCTACGGAGGATACCTTTTGCCGTCTAGACGGTAGGGATAGACCTACGAAAAATGATCAGAAAAATTTCAGCTGAAGACGTTAATATAAACTTTATCCAATTTAATGGCACATCAGAATAATGCCAACAACACCTCACTTACTTGGGGTGGTGTTGCTGCTAATAAGGGTACTCCGGATGCGACTACTACAGCGCAAAGGAGAGCCCTTTATCTTAAGCTGTTTTCTGGAGAGTTGTTCAAAGGTTTCCAGCGAAACACAATCGCTAGAGATCTAATTACCAAGCGTACCCTGAAGAACGGCAAATCTATGCAGTTCATCTTCACTGGTCGTACAAATAGTGAGTTCCATGTCCCCGGACAGAACATACTAGGTAATACAGATGGAGCACCTCCAGTAGCAGAAGTCACAATCGAATGTGACGACCTCTTGATCTCAAGTGCGTTCGTTTATGAATTAGACGAGACACTTTCACACTTCGATTTACGTGGTGAGATTTCAAGAAAGATCGGTTATGCACTAGCCGAAAACTATGATAGAAGAATCTTCCGTGCAATTACTAAAGCTGCACGTCAAGCATCTCCTATCCAGAAGACTAACTTCATAGAACCCGGTGGAACACAGATTCGTGTCGGTGCTACCGCTGAAGGTTCGGATGCGTATGACCCTACAAAACTAGTGAATGCATTCTATGATGCTGCAGCTGCTCTCGATGAAAAGGGAGTTTCAACTGAAGGTCGTGTAGGTGTACTTAACCCACGTCAATATTATGAGTTAATCCAACAAGTTGGTGATAACGGATTAATAAACAGAGACGTACAAGGTTCTGCACGTCAGTCCGGACAAGGAATCGTTGAGATTGCAGGCATTAAGATCTACAAGTCAATGAACATTCCATTCTTCGGAAGGTTCGGTACTAAGTATGGTACTGGTTCAGGTGCAACCGTAACAGGTCAGGCTGATCCCGGAAACACTGGCTCATTCGTGAGTGAAGATATGGGTAACCAAGCAGAGTCTGCTTCGGGTGCTCCAGACGGTCAGCGCACAGTTAACGACTACGGTGAAGGAAACAAGTTCGACAACTCTTGTGGTCTTATCTTCCAGAAAGATGCCGTTGGTTGTGTAGAGGCAATCGGTCCTCAAGTTCAAGTTACTTCAGGTGACGTGTCCGTGATTTATCAGGGTGATGTTATTCTAGGTAGGTTGGCTATGGGAGTCGCTCCTCTAAACCCAGCTGCTGCTGTAGAACTTATTGCAGGTATTGCTCCAAACACTGGAGTTGCACAGGCATTCTAATTTTATTTTTTTTAACCAATATATACAGGAGGGCTTCGGTCCTCCTCTTTTTTTCTTATGGCTACTCCCACAACAGTTGACACCGATACAGAACTATCCGCAGTGAATTCAATACTGGGAGCTATCGGTCAATCTCCAGTTACTACATTGAATTATGAAAATCCAGAAGTAGGATTTATATATGATATACTAACTGAAGTAAATAAAGATGTTCAGAATGAAGGATGGATATTTAATATAGAAAGACATGTAGTTAAATCACCCGAAGCTACAACAGGTTATATAACTATACCTGCTAACGTAATAAGTTATGATGTACATGATGGACAAACATATAGGACACAAGATTTAGTTAGAAGGAATGGTAGGTTATATGATTTAGTGAAACATACAGATGTATTTACTGCTGATATCTCTCTTGATATAACATATCTATGGGAGTATGAAGATATACCTGCACCATTCAAACGTTATATAACTGCAAGAGCTGCAAGTAGAGCAGCTACACAATTAGTTTCTAATCCAAACTTAGTACAACTCTTACAACAACAAGAAGGTCAAGCTAGATCAGTTTGTATGGAGTATGAATGTAATCAAGGAGATCACTCATTCTTTGGTTGGGATCATCATTCTACCTATCATGCTTACCAACCTTATAAAGCACTACAACGCTAATGGCAAGTATTACACAAAAGATACCTAGTTATACATCAGGTATTTCACAACAACCAGATGAACTCAAGTCCCCCGGTCAACTTAAAGAAGCAAAGAATGTCTTTCCAGATGTAACCCATGGACTAATGAAACGTCCGGGTGGTAGATTAATAAGTGGAGACTTGAATGCACATAATACTAATAGTAAATGGTTTCATTATTATAGAGACGAGAACGAACAATATATAGGACAGGTACACCCAACTACGGGTGAATTAAAAATGTGGAGATGCAGTGATGGTGCTGTTATGACCGTCAATGCATACGCTCAAGCTCTAAAAGATTATCTTAAACATAGTACTGATGAAGATTTACAAACGTTAACTTTAAATGATTATACTTATGTAACTAATAGAACTAAGACTACAGCAATGGCTGCTGCTACTGCAGACAGACCACATGAAGCGTATATATCATTACAGAAGGTTGCTTATGCCAGTCAATATGCAGTGAATATATTTAATGATACTAGTACTACAACAGCAACAACAGCTACTAGAATCAATATCACCTTAGAGAGGTCTAGTAATAATTATTGTAATAGTAGCGGTAACATAGTTTCTAGAGCTAATAGAGGTGAGAGTGGTTATACTTATAGGTGTGATGGTGATGCTGGTCAAAATAGTGATGAATTTGCACCGAATGTAGGTACTAAAATATTTTCTATTACTGATGGTGGTACTGAAACTGATGAAGGAGCTATTAATGATTCCACTAATTATACTATAGATGTTAAAGATAGTGGTGGTAACTCTGTTAATAGAGGTGCAAATCTATACTTTAGAGTAGCTACTATATCTCAAGCTGTCGGAAAGACAATCACTGCAGGAGATACACCGGATTACCATATACAATATTATGAGTCTAGATATACTACAACATATGATTTATTATATGGTGGTGAAGGTTGGCAAGAAGGTGACTACTTTATTTTCTGGATGAAAGATGGTAAGTATAAATGTACTATTGAAGAAGTAAGTACATCTTATCAACAAGCTAACTTAGGTTTAATTAGACCTACACCTACACCCTTTGATGCTGAGACTGTTGTTACAGCTGAAAGTATCTTAGGTGATTTACAAGAAGATATAATAGCTACTAGTACTTTCGTACAAGCTGATGTTCAAGTTATAGGTAATGGTTTATATCTTACAGATGCTGCAAGTTTTAATCTTAGTTCACCTTCAGAAGAGCTTCTCAAAGTATTTACTACTGAAATCAAAGATGTAGCTGACTTACCTACACAATGTAAACATGGTTATGTAGTTAAAGTTAAGAACTCTGAAGCTAATGAAGATGATTACTATGTGAAATTTGTTGGTGAGAATGATAGAGATGGTCCGGGTGTATGGGAAGAGTGTGCTAAACCGGGTAGATCAGTAGCGTTTGATGCTGGTACTATGCCTATACAAATCAAACGTGAAGCTAATGGTACTTTTACAGTAAGTGCAATTACTTGGGAAGATTGTTTAGTAGGTGATACAGATACAGCACCTGAACCTTCGTTTATAGGATCAACAATTAATAAGTTATTGTTCTTCAGAAACCGTCTGGTTATGCTTAGTGATGAAAATGTCATCATGTCACAACCGGGTAAGTTCTTTAATTTTTGGCCAAAATCTGCGATCACATATACAGCTACAGATAATATAGATTTATCTTGTAGTTCTGAATACCCTGCTATAGTATATGATGGTATACAAGTTAACCAAGGTTTAGTGTTATTTACTAAGAATCAACAGTTTATGTTGACTACAGATAGTGATGTCTTAAGTCCTCAGACTGCAAAGATAAATTCAGTATCTTCTTATAATTTTAATTATAAAACTAATCCAATATCATTAGGTACTACCATAGCTTTCTTAGATAATGCTGGTAGATATACACGTTTCTTTGAAGCAGCTGGTATAACTAGAGAAGGAGAACCTAGTGTTATAGAGCAGAGTAAAGTTATAGCGAAAAAATTTTCAAACGATATAAATCTCATCGCTAATTCTAGAGAGAACTCAACTATATTTTTCTGTACAAAAGGTACTAAAAAGCTTTATGGATTTAGATACTATGCCGTAGCTGAACAACGTGTTCAACAGGCTTGGTTTGAATGGGAACTTAATAGTGAAATTCAACATATAGCTATGTTAGATGATGCTCTATATGTTTCATTGAAAGTAAAAAATGATGTATATACTTTAGAAAAATATAGTTTAAAACTAGATGATGATTCCCATATTGTAACAGATGATAACTTAACTGCTAGTGATACTTCTGATGATCTTGAATATAGAATACATTTAGATAATTCTAAAATATTTGATTACACTGCTTTAACTTATGTAGCTACTGGTGATTATACTAAATTCGATCATACTTCAGATCATTTTCAACACCCCAGTGCCCAGCTAGCAGTCTTTGCTTATTCAACAGGTACAGATAAAGAATTCAATGGGTCATTAGCTAATGTATCTACCTTCAATGATAGTGGTACAACTAAAGTAAAGATACCAGGAAATTGGACTACTAGTGATAGTGACAAAGCTTATAAATTAGTTCTTGGATATCTATTTGATATGGAAGTTAAATTTCCAACTATATATAAATTAGATAATCAAGGCGAGAATAGATGGAGAGCTGATTTACAAAGCTCTTTAATTGTACATAGAACTAAGTTTAGTCTTGGTCCTACAGGTGTATATAGTTTCACTTTAAAGAGAACAGGTAAACCTGACTATACAGAAACCTTTGAATCTAAACAAGCTGATGCTTACTATGCTAATACTGTTGATATAGAGAATGAACAGATATCTACTATGCCTATATATGAAAGAAATACTACCTTAAATCTTACACTTAAATCCACTCATCCATCCCCTGCTACATTATATTCTATGACATGGGAAGGAGAATACTCACCTAGGTATTACCAACGTGTCTAGATATTTAATAGAAAAACTAACGATGGAGGCTGCTGTATATGTAGCCTCTAATCTACTACCAGACGACCACAGAGAGGTTGAGGAGGGTCATGGATATGATCCTATGGAAATCATTCCTTTAGCCGTTGACTACGACGATTCAGTGTCGTTCAAATCTCCTGATGGAGTATATGCTGGAATAGCTGGAGTACATCCCAATGGGCAAATCTGGATGCTCTGTACACCTGCTATCTATAAGTACCCAATAGCCTTTGCCAAGGAAGCAAGAGACTATGTAGACAGTAGACAAGAGAAGTTACTTTGGAACTTTGTTGACAAGCGCAACAAGACTCACCTCAAATTACTTCGTTTCCTAGGGTTCAAATTCTTACGAGAACTGAAATACGGACCCAACAATTTATCCTTTATAGAGTTTTGCCGTGTGTCTAGGAGCGCAACAAAGAGCAGCCAATGAGCGAGCTCGTCGTGATTACCAATACAAGCTTGATAAAAGAAAAGCTGATTGGATGCAAACCCTTAGTTTAACTAAGGCTGAGCACGTACAATATAAGCAAAGTATTGAAGCTAGTAATTTAGCCTTAGCTGGTGCTTATGGAGAAATGGAAAGTAAACATAAAGAATTAGTAGGACAAGTATATCAAGCTAATGAAGCAAGTTGGAAAGAATTCTTACAAAAAAATACAGGTGGAGAATTAGAAGCTGCAGGTAGAACAGGTCGATCTATCAAAAGAGCATCAACTTTAGATCTTGCTGGCTATTTACGGCAGGAGTCTAGACGAGCATATCAGTTAACACAAGCTACTGCTAAACTAAGTGAAGCTGCTGCACAAGCGGCTGGAAAAGCAAGAGCTGAGCAAATGCAATTATTTGCTAATGTAGCATTTGAAAAACATCCAGACTTAGCACCTCCTAAACCTGTTATGCAGAGTGTAGTTGGAGGAGCATTTATGGATGCATTACAGATTGGTGCTTCAATAGCTGCTATACCTGCTACAGGTGGTGGTTCAGCATTCTTACAAGCACTTAACTTACAGAAAGGGTAACAATGGCAAGTATAATACAAGATCCACGTTACGTAACTAATTGGGCAGATCCATTACGTAAACACGTTGCAGATGAGCATCGTAAAAATGAGCATCGTAAAAATAGAGAGCATCTTGCAGAACAATTAGCTCATTCTGCACAAGTAGAAAAAGCTGATACAGGTGTATTGGCTTTAAATATTACAAAAAAAGGAGCTCAATTTTCACCTACCTTAAAGAAACGTTGGGATCAATACAAAAAATCTCAAGATACAAAATTTGCTCAAAAATGGGTTAATAGCACTCAAGCTGGAGATGATTTAGAAACTACAAGATTACTTGGATTAGCTTGGAACGACGAAGCTAAAAAGGTAATGATAAAGGATAAGAATTTTTTATCAGCACTTGAAGAAGCTAGAGGAAATTTATCTGAACATGCATATCTTACATTGAAAGAGGGATCAGCTGGAGAAATTATAAAACTTCAGAAACATCTTTCAGTATCCATGGCGACCCACGCACCAATACTATGGAATCAGTTAGTTCAAGATGAAAGTAGAGGTGAGCTTAATAAAGAGTATGATAGACTTATTCAAACAGGTGATACAGCCGGAATTGCAAAGTTATATAAACAAACTATTTTTAATGAATTTAAAGGTTTAAATCTTTCTGATGGTTTGATAGCAGCCACTGCTGTTGAAACAATAAATAAACAAGCAACAACTAAATCCATACTTGGTGGTATAGATAATTTTGTTACTAGAAATACAGATGCTGAGTTAAGATTTGATCAAGAAATTATATCCAATAACAAATTATCTGCAGAGGAAGCAGCTTTTGGTATACAAAATAAAATAGAAATTGATAGAAATGCATATATAGCTGCAGGTATGTCTAAAGAAGATGCTACTGCTAAGGCTAAAGAAGATATGGCATTTCGTTTAATAAGATTAATTAAGACAGATCAAATGGTTGATTCAGAATGGCAGAAAATATTAACAGGTAAGGTTTCGGGAGGCTTTGGTAAGGACAAACCGGGAGAAATTCTTTTTACTAAAGAACTACAAAATAGAGTAGGTGCTGCAATGCAAGAGCAAAGAGTTAAAAAATTCAATGCTAAGTTAGCAGCTAACGAAATTCAACATAATGCAATTGTAGAGAAAGCTTCAAATATTGACAATTTTAAATCGCATGAAGAACGTGATGCTTTCTTAAATGATGCTTTAATAATAGCACAACAATCTCCTTATAGTAAACCAGAACAGATAACAACACTTGAACGTCTTGTAAAAAATAGTGCAGATTATACAACTGAATTCGAGAAGGGTAATTTTCAGAGGCATATAAATAATGGTACAATTATAGGTGAAAAGCAAAATATAAAAGAAGATGTAACAAATAATAGATTAGTAAACCAATTAAATGAAGAGGTTAAGATTCAAGAAGATGGACGTAGTGATAATGGTATTCAAACATATTCTGAAGATCCTAATTATATAAAAGGATTAATGGAAGCAACTAATATTGATAAGGCTCTTTTCAAACCTAATGTTAATTTATCAGGAACACCGGGACAAGTTAATAATTTTATAGTACAAAAATATAGAAAAGATTTAGCAGCTTTTCTAAAACTTGACGAGAATAAAGGTAAGACTAATTTAAAAGATCTATTCGATACAACAGTCTTTGAACCTTGGTTAGAAAAAAATGATTTCTATAAGCCTAAAGGTACTGGAATACTTGCCTCTGGTAATAAAGGAACTTATCCTAACTATAAAAATTTTGTTACAACTAAAATAGAATTAAAAGAAGAGAATCAACAGGTATTGAATGACACCACAATTGCAAATTATGATCAAGAATTATCAACAAATATAGCTAAAATCAAAGATACACCCGGTCAAGGTACTACTCTTGATAGATTATTAGATATGCCAGAAGGAACTATTTCAGTTAGAGATTTAGCTGGTGTACTTCTTGAAGGTCAATACTCTCAAGAAATTTTATTCAAAGCTAAACGATTAGGAATTACTCCTGATAAACTAGTTGAAAGAGCAAGGATCGCTCTACTTAATGCAAAGGATCTGGATGATGAGACTCAATCTTTAGTAGATCAATTAGATTTAAACAACGTTACATTCCCTAACCATACTGAGCTATTAGATAACTTATTAAATGATCCTGTAAATGGTGATCCAGATTTAAGGTATTTAGTTATAACACAAGGACCAGAGAATTTAACTGATAATCAAAACAAACGTTTAGTACTATTTGCTGAAAAGAATACAGAAGTTCAGCAAACACTTTCAGGTATAACTGTTGAAATAGAAGGAGGTGGTAGTAGAACATACTATCCCGGTTCTTCACAATACCAAGAATTATTGGAGAAAAGTAAAGATAAAGATTCTGGAGTAATTGTAGATACTTTGGAACCTGATCCAAGTTTACCTGATTCTCAAGCTAACATTAAAGCTTTAGATGACGAAGAAGAAAAACTACTTTTAGAAGCTCTTGCTACTAAAGAATAAATTTAAAATTAATTATGGAAAATGAATCCCAAGGGAATCCGTATTTAGATCTATCCAAAGAAGAGCTTGAATCACGACTTCTAGAACTTCAAAACAGAAAGACTTCTAATACGGGTAATGAAACAGTAGTAAATGAAACAGCAGGAAATGAAGCATCTACGGATGTTCAAAATGTTGATGAACCTAAAGAATTAAATAGACTTCAAAAGATTTTTGGAGTAGGTAACGGTTTGGGAGGATCTTTATTTTTAGATTATTCTGGTGGTCATTTTATACATGGTGCTGGTAAAGGACCAGTTGAATATTATACTACTGACTTTAAAGAATCTATATCAGCTCCCGGTCAAGGTCTTATTGATACTGGAACTGATGCTATAAATTTAGCAACACCTAGAGGTATCCCTGATATCCCTAAAGTTAAAACATATGAAAATAACGCAGCTCAAGTATTACGTAATATATCAGGATTAGTCATACCTTCTTTAGGTTTAAGAAGTATGATGCTCAATGTTGGTACGAAATATCATGCTGCTGGAACTGCTGCACCATGGTTACAAAGAATAGGTAATAAATCATCTTTCCAATGGTTTGCTAGAGCTGGTATTGATATCTTTAGCGGCGGTTTGGTAGATTATGTTGCAGAACAAAATCAAAAAGATGACAACTTATTTGGAACATTAAAAAAGTATTGGCCACAAACTTTTCAATGGATACCTAATAGTATTGCTACAACTGATGATGATAGTCCGGGTGAAAAGCGTGCTAAGAATATAAATGAAGGTGCTGTATTCAGTGTATTTTCTAGTATAGTTGAAGGTATTGCTTATCTCACAAGAGCTGGTAAAAGCATTAATAAAACATCTAAATTTGTTTCAACTGCTGATGTAAACAAGAGTTTAAATACTACAGATGAATTTAGTAATATTAAATTCTCAAATATACCAGCAGAAGATGCTACACTTAGACAATATGCAAGACAGAACAAGGAATTAGAATTACTTAATCGTTATTATGCAAACAATGATCTACCAACTATTAATTGGGATCTATTTGATGAAACAGAAAAACTAGTTAGAACTAAAGATCCTGATGGTATACTTGGTGCATTCGCAGATGAAGCTCAAATACAAAATAATATAGAAACTGGTTGGGGTAGAATAGGTAATCTCGTAAATGAAGCTTTTAGAAAAGAAGGTATAGAATTAGAGAATTTACATAACCGTACACTTGTCAGCCAACTTACACAGGAAATTAAAGAGGGCGGCTCCTTTTATAAAAAATTAAAATCTGGTACAGTTATTACAGATAAAGCTATTAAAAATGCATCTAAAAAATTAGCTGCAACATTACTTCATCCTAGAGTAGAACCTGATGAAATCATTGGTTTATTAGATGAATTTAAAAAATCAGTAGATGAATCAGCAGTTAGAATCATAGGTAAAAAAAGTATATCAAGAGCTATTAAACAATTACAACAGCAAATGTTAGATCTTGATGCTCATAAAGCTAGGGCATTTCTTGCTACATCAGAAGCTGGACAAATAGCTGATATGTCTGAAGGTGCTAGATTGATGGAAGACAGTGTAGCAGTTAACAGAAGTATAGATTTAATGGCAGATAGATTAGAAGTATTACAAGTAGAAAAAGCATTAGCTAATTTTGAAGCTAATTCAATGTATTCACATATGAATGCTTGGAAACAAGCAGTAGATACTGGTGATAAAGAAATTATTAATCAAGCTGCAGAAACTATTTTAGCTAATACTGATAGTAGATTAACAGAAATAATACCTAAAGTTAAAGGTTGGACTCAAACTTTAAAAACAGTATCTAAAGAAAACCCAGCATTTCTTAAACCACTTCTATTAGCAAATGAAATGACTGATGGTAATGTTGACAGTCTATATAAACTACATGATTGGGCAGCTAATAATTTAGGAGTATTTAAAAAAGCCATATATGATGGTTCTCCTGAAATGCCTTCAATTATTAATAAAGCAATGTGGAGTAATCTATTTAACTCTGCATTATCAGCTTTCTCTACACCAGCAAAAGCAGCTATGGGTAACTTAACTGGTATCTTAGGTAAAGGCGCAGCTACTGTCACAGGAGCTGTAGCTTCTGGTGATTTAGCAAGAGCTAAAAAAGCTATGGTAGCTCATTTTGCTTTAGATGATACTCTTACAAAAGCATTTGATCATCTTAGATTAGTATTTAGAAAGGCATCTAATAATCCAAAAGAAGTTAGTTATGTAATGCGTTCTGATATTGCTAGAGAAGCTGAACGAGGATTAGATGCATTAAGAGCTTGGTCAGATGCGGCTGCAGAAAATGGAGAATATGGTGGTCAGATGATGATCAAACTGTATGAAGATCTTGATGCTTTGTCTGTTGATCCTGTATTAAGGTTTGGTGGTAATTCTATGTCAGCACTTGATGGTTTTACTAGATCCGTTATGGCTAATACAGAAGCTAAATATATAGCTTTAAATAAATTAGCTCAATCAGGTGAAGAGATTACTGATAAAAGTTTTAAAGCAGCATACCGAGAAATATATGATTCTTGGTTTGATGAAAACGGAATGATTAATAATAAAGCAGTAGAAGTAGCAACTAGTGAAATAGCACTTAATGCTGATTCACCTATTGTTGATGCTATGAATGAATTTATTAAACGGTTCCCTGCCGCAAGATCATTCATTTGGTTCCCTAGAACTACTGCTAATGTTATAGATACATTTGGTAAATGGAGTCCAGCTGGTATATTTTCTAAAGATTACCATGATATGTGGGGTCCATTTGGTAGAAAATCTATCAATGATTTTACTAAAGAAGAGATTGCTTCTATATTGACTCGTAAAGGTAAGCCAGTTGATGAGTTTGCCTTAGAAACATTTAATATGCTTAGATATGAAACTAAAGGTAAAGCAGCTCTAGGAAGTCTTATGGTAGCTATGGCAGGTATGTCAGTTATTAATGGTAGATGTACAGGTACAGGTCATTATGATAAATCTAGACAACGACTTAGACTTCGTAGTGGATGGAAAGCAAAAACTTGTTCTAGTCCTGATTCAGATAAAGCTGTTAGTTATGAATGGATGGGTCCAATAGGAGATTGGGTAGCTTTAACTGCTGATGTTGTTGATAATTTTGATAGTTTATCTTCAGGTCAACAAGAAGATATATTCAATAAACTAGCTTTTATACTTAGTTCAGCTATTACTAATAGATCTATGTTATCTCAACTTGAGCCTTTACATGATGTTTTATCAGGTAACGGTGCTGCTTTATCAAGATGGTCATCAAGTTTTCTAAATAATCTAGTTCCATTAGGTAGTTTAAGAAATGAATTAGGTAAAATCATGTACCCTCAGTTACGTGAATTACGTGCTGAATTTGATTTAAATTTAAGAAATAGAAATGCATGGTTAGATAGTGTAGATCCTTCTCGTGCTCTTGCTGATAAAGTTGATCCTATAGATGGTAAATCTATAAATGCTGAAGATAATTGGTTCCTTAGAGTATTTAATAGAGGACCAATTAAAGTACATTCTAAACCATCTAAAGAAAGTCAATTCTTAATTGATATAGAATTTAATAGTTCTCCTAATATGAATTTAAGTTCAGATGGAGCACCATTAGAATACCATGAAATAGAAGCTATTAACACTCAAATGGGGAAAGATGGTTTTTATAAACAAGAGATAAATACTATAATGAAAGATGCAAATAAACTTACATATACAGCACCTGATGGTACAGTTTATAAAGGATTTGTAAATATTATTAGAGCACAACGAAGAGGTTGGATTACATCTGAAATCTTAGAGACTGATAAATTTGCAAATATTTATACTAGAATCCAGAATGCATATAGTAGAGCGAAATCTTTTGCAGAAGCACAGCTACCTCCAGAGATGAAAGCTATTATAGATGAACGTGTTTATGAAATGAATAGATCAAAAACTAATCATGGATACGGAGATCTAAATGCAGTCCTAGAAGACGCTGGACTACAAGAAACACTAAACATGGCTAAATAACTATGGCAACAGAAGTAAGTTATACAGGGGATGGAGCAGACAAAACGTTTGATATCACATTCCCTTATTTAAAAGTTGATGATGTAAAGGTTGAATTAGGTGGTAATCTACAAACTAATCCAACTCATTACTCTATTTCTGGTACTGTAGTTACTTTTGTTACAGCACCAGCTA
>VTLG01016983.1_pt1 | contig 13832 bp, 23 predicted proteins | sample 4694571 | NCBI WGS metagenome assembly VTLG01 (sample SAMN12604809, study PRJNA352737) | marine metagenome | biome: ENVO:00000447; feature: ENVO:00000209|ENVO:00000569|ENVO:01000036; material: ENVO:00002151; isolation source: viral sequences binned using virsorter ...
CCCCTTAATCCCATAGCATCGACTACTGCTTCTTCACCTTGTTGTAATTGAGGAACAAAGTCACGAACGAACATGTATCCATCCATAAGCATGGATATAACACTAGTAGTACCAGCAGTAGCAAGACCAAATACATCCAAAATACCAGAAGTACCTTCAATCAATCCACCGATAGAATCACCTTGCGAAAAACGTTGATAAGCAAAGAAAAGGTTTACAAGACCACCAATAACAGGAAGAATTGCTGCTGCTCTCTTTCCTAATTTACTACCTGCCTTTGCAATACCCTCGAAACCAGCAATACCTTTCTTTCTAAGAACATCCGCTGCCTTATCCATGCCAGGGATTTTCATCAAAGCATCCATCAATCCCTGACCAATTGATTTGGCTTTCTTACCAATCGGTTCAATAATTGGTTTAATAGGATCTAATACTTTTTCTTGAAGGTATTTTCTAGCACCAGATTTAAGACCATCAATTCCATTATTAAATGCATTTCCTGCCTGAGCATATTTTTTTGCACCCCAATCTCCAATTGCATTACTTGCTTTAACAACATTATCCCAACCCTTTTGAGCATGTTTTGATAAATTGTTATATTGTTCTCCTGCCCAAGAAGGTAAATTTCTTAGAGTTTTGTTAACACTACCAGCAAAATCCTTGGTTTTTTGAACACCAGAATCAAAAAGACCTGTAAAGAAATCCCCAGCTTTTTGTAATTTTGTTGGTTTATATTGTACTGGTTTTAAATTAAGTCTCTTCCATGCCTTAAATGCTTTTGTGGCATCACCGCCAGCATTGTTTAATGCGTTGGCATATGCTCTAGCAGCATCATCACCATATTCTGCAAGAATCTTCTTATATTGTTTTCCTGCTGCTTCACCAAACTGATCAATAATAGTTTTTGCTTTAACTCTACCCCTAGGTCCATCTATACTAGCATCAGCACCAGATGGATTTTTGGCTGATGGTCTATTATTAAAATTCTTAGGTTTCTTAGGTTTACCACCTCCACCTCCACCAAGTAAATCGATTAACCCTATAATATCTGTTATAATGCTAAATGGGTTCATCAGGTACTTTAACCCGATCAAACCCTTCATTATATTTCCAATACCACCTAACCTTTCTGCAAATGTCCCATTAGGATCCGTTAAAGAAGAAAATCCTTCTAGAACATTGTTAGTAAATCCCGCTGCCCAACCAAATATTTTTTTGAAAACAAAGTGTGTTTTCCTTAGAAACTCTGATAATTTCTCAGTATTAGCAGGATCTCCTACCCACTCAAGTAATTCCTTTGTAATAGCAAATTTGAGTATGGCAGCAAAAAACTGTCCAATCGGTCTTAAAAATTTCTCTATCCAACTAAGACCACCCTTAGCAACCTTTAAGGATTTTCTAGTTAATTTGGGTTTTCGTTTTGCTGCCTTCTTATTTTCTATTGCTTCTTCTGCCGCCTGATCTAATGCCTTTCTTTCTCTGCGACGGTCTAATTTTGCTCTTAACTTATCATGCTTGACGTGAGCAATTGAAATATTTTCTATATCCTTAACAACCGACCCTATTCCAGATATTGTGCTCCCTAGTCTATTCAATGCTAAGGTCTGTCTTCTTGCAGCAGCAACTGTTGGAGATTTCGTATTTGAAACTCCAGGATTTACAAATTTGTAGGTTTGTAATTTAGCCACCAGATGCTTGTTGCTCCTTCATTCTACGTTCTTCTTCTTTGAGGAATTGTACTAACATATTCACGTAGATCTCCTTTTCCCATGGCATCAGATTATCGATATTAGCGATATCCCATTTATGGTGATGCATCATGGCAAAGTTGCCCTCATAATAAGATTGCAGATTGGTGTGAAGAAGAGCTATTCGAAAAAACTCGCTAAACCCTCCAATACAACATCGCTTTCAACCTTAGTGTTAGGATTAGTAACCTTAACAGTATGGGTCAATTTAGGCATTTTCTCAAAGAACTCTTGAATCATCATAAATTGCTTACTATTCAGTTGATCAAAAAATTCTAGCAGTTCCTTTTGAGGAATGTTAGAACAATCATAAACTTGATTAGCATCAGAAATTGATTCCACACAACTTGCTGCCATATCAAAAACCTGATCAACACCAGCTTCATCACCAAAATTCATTTGAACAAATGTTTCAAGACTGGGGTATCCCATCGTAATAGCAACTTCATCAGAGATTTTAATCTCCTTCTTATGCCCTCTAGTTTTCTTCACTTTGATTTCATCTAGAGGAATCGAGATGGATACAGTAGTTTCCTCATCATCAGGACAAACTACAGTAACATCTACACTTTCACCAACAGATTTTGTACGAATCTGTAAGAAAACGAATTCAATGTCAAATGTAGCAAGTTTATCTACATCGGTAATGTCTGTACAATCTTTGATAATATCTTTGATTGCTTCAACAATAGTAGCTTGTTCACCACTCTCAGTAGCTAAGAGAAGTATTTTCTCCTCCTTTACAAGAAATGGTCTGAAACTCACAGTTCTACCGTCTGAGGGTAGTTTCAATTTGTACTTAGGTACACTAATCTTAGGTAATGCCATAAAATTCACATCAGTACATTTATTTAGGCGATACCAGTAACAGTCAATAGTGAGTTAACAACAGTCTGTAGAACTGATTGGTTATTTGAAGTTGATTGATCTGTATTATTATCAATGTTAGAACCGACAGTAAGATATCGAATAGTATTGGTATCAAACTTATCTTGAGTAAAGAAACGATATCTCTCATAATAAAAACCAACACTCATAGTCATTGTCTGAGCATTCTGGTTATTCAACTGAACCGAACCAATATTATATGGATATAAATTTTGAAGTTCCCAAGCAGCAGTTAATTGATACTTTCTTGCTACTAACGCATCTACTGTTCCAGATTCTCTTATAGAACGAAGTATTGCAGGATCAGTAACTGCTAAATCTCCACCACCTCTTTCCCACTTGTAAATCATCATTTTAGGGCAAACATAATCATCATAATATCTTGTATATTGCTCACTATCACTTGCCATCAAAGTTGTCCATCTCTCAAAGAAGTTTCTTGAGTATTGAGAACGTGGCATCCTAAAGTTTATACTAATCTGACTATATGCTGTATTTGTTGCATACTTAAATGGTGATCCAACATAAGGGGTTTGTGAAGTAGTAACCTGTTTACTTGGAAGATTTACAGTATCAGCATAATAATCGAGTAACCAATCCAAATCATTTTGTGAATTGACTTCCAATCTTGAAGCTTGTGTTGGTCCTAATAGAACAAGAGGTGCTCTCATCATCCGTGGTGTACCAAATTTCACCGAATATAAATTGGTAAAACTAGGAGAATTATCTCTGCCCTTAGTTCTAGCCAGAAACTCCTGAAATGAATTATATCTTGCGTATGCGGGATTTGGTATTGCCATTAGATTTTAAGTTCTTTTTCGGTGACTAACATAAATTCCCAACCGTGATCTTTACAAAACTCAGTCGCTGCTTTAAACTTTGCTTGATTTACAGCATAAGTCATAACTTCACTTATATATCTTTTAGTATGTCGTTTTTGAGCTTTTGGTTCTTTCGTTTGCTTGGATGGTTTAACTTCTGCAATATATTTCTTTTTTCCTACTTTAACGTAAAAATCTGGAAAATATCTATGTCGTTTACCATCAACAGGTGAAATATAAGGTATAATAATCTCTTCACTAGCCCATTCTTCTACAGAAGGATGAGAATCACACCATTGCATAAATTTATACTCCCATGAGGAGCGATATACCACGTTTCTTGAATCACCTTTGTATTTCCTAGGATTGGAAACACGATACTTGCCTCGATATCTCATAAATACATACAGGTCACGTAGTATTTAGGTAGAAAATTGACAATATATCGCTATCCCCTAAACCCACCCCAAGTTGGAAGTAGTGACGCAGAGAATCCTACCGAAGCAATTGACTATGTAATGTTTCAGAGAAAAAGAATACAATATGATGATCAGAACGGTTCTGCGTATTATGGGTTGAATATTCCTAATAATAAAGTTGCGATGGAGAATAATCCTGATCGGATATATATCGCAATGCCTCAGAATCTCTCAACCCAATATTCACCAACATATCGTCAAGTTGATGTAGGAGTTGCTGGAATAGCAGCAGCTACTGGATTAAATGTTTCTAGTTTTGATGGTGCTGCTGATGCATTGTCAAAAGCTGCTAGAGATGCAATGCCAGAATTCATGACAAGTACATTGGCAGGGATGGCAGGTGGTGCTGCACAGTTTTTAGGACTAGCAGGTGGTGTCGATGCAAATCAATTAATGGCATTGTCTAAAGGAAAGGTTTTTAACCCTTACACTGAGCAATTGTACAGTAATATGCAGTTCAGAAATCATGTGTTCTCATTTAAGTTTTTTGCTCGTAATGAAACAGAATCTATACAAATTAATCATATTATAAAATATCTAAAACAAGGTGCTTTACCTATATACGGATCATCAACAGGAAGTGGTATTAGTATAGATGGTGGTGATGGTGCTAGTGCAGTTACTAAGATTGATGAAACACTAGAAGGTACAGGAGCTGCTCGTTTCTTCGAAGTTCCAGACAAATATGACATTAAATTTGTTCGTTTGAATCCTTTATCGGGTACTTTTAGTACAGAAAGTGCAAATCTTCATTATAAAGTACATACATCTGTGTGTACTGGAATTGACGTAAATTACACCCCAGATGGTCAATATAATGCCATGAAGAGAAATAATCTTGGTGTAACTAAAGGTAAACCAATGCAAGTTCCTGCAGTTACCTTAAATTGCAGATTCACAGAAACTCAATTTGTAACACAATCACAAGTAACAGAGGGATACTAAAATGTCAGGATATTTTTCTTATTTTCCTAATGTATATGTTGGTGAAGGTGTCACAGATGATGAGGCATTTAAATACCGACTAGTTAAAAATATTTTTAGAAAGGTTAGGGCAAGACCCGATTTAGACCAATATACAACTCTTTTTGAACAATATTCAATTAGAGTTGGTGAAACTCCTTCTACACTCGCACAAAGATTATTTGGTGATCCAAAACTAGATTGGGCACTCCTCTTAATTAATGACATTATTGATGTATATGAAGATTGGCCAAAAGAGCAAAGTCAATTAGAGGAGTTTGTAGATGAAAAATATACTTCTGAAAAAAGAGATGATATTCATCATTGGGAAACTAATGAAGTTATACTTGATGATGGTACACCAGTTATCAAAGAAGGTGTTCAAGTAACTGAAGACTGGAGAACTGTACTACCGAATGGTGATGTAAAAGATAAAGAAACATCAATATATCAAGTAACTAACTATGAGCACGAATATTTTAAAAATGAATTAAAACGACAAATTTTAATTCCAGTTAGAAACATGCTGGATATTATGATTGAAGAATTCGAGGACTTAGTTGCATATGAACCTCATAATGAACTTGATAGTTCAAATAACAAAAAAACAGTATTAAATATTTCCTCCAGATTCTTAAATAACACAGGATCTGTTAGTTTTGCTAGTGCAGTTCGTTCTGTAGCAAATGGACAAACTGAAATTACCTATGATGATGGACCTGGTAATGTTGGTGGTACAAATACTTTATCATTAACTGCTGGAGTTAGTAATACAGTAACTACCACTTCTAACACAAATACATCAAATACAAGTAGTAGTTCTTCTTCAAGTTCTAGCAGTAGTTCTTCTGGATCTTCTGGAGGATACTAAAAAACCCTACAGGCAAAAAAAATACCCCGATTTTTTTTCGGGGTATTTTGGTAATTAAAAGTCGAATTATATATCAACCTCCATCAATATCACATCCAATCACTGCACCCGAAGCAATTCCCAATGGGATTGCCCACCAACGACCATCACCTTGAGATAGTGCTGCTCCAGCACCTCCACCTAAAATACCACCAAGGATTGCTCCTTCACTACACTCGTTACCATCAGGAGATGGTTCTCTCTGGTAGATTGGTCTTGATGGTCTTGGGTGATTGCATGGTACTTCGACACTGTCATGCCATGACTTAACATATCCTGGACTGTTTGCTGTACCAGGAATATACTCTTCTCTATACTCTTGCCTTGTGCATACACTAGATGAAGAATATCCTGGTTGATAACTATTACTCGTTCTCCACCAAGGTCTTACTGGTTCTCTTCTTACTTCTCTATACTCGTAAGGAGTAGAACTTGATGCTGTTGTAATCCATCTATCAACCCAAGTTCTTTTGGGAGCATCATCATATGCTTTACGATTACTACGATCACCAATACTTTCTGCACTAACAGGAGCAACTAGAAATGGTAGTAACAAGAGAGGTAATGCTTTCATTGTAATCCTTTTTAATATGTATATTATAGCATAAAAAAGGGGGTGTGTAACCCCCTTTGTGACAGTTTTCTAATTGTGTGCTTGTTTGTGTCCTTCTACTATAGCGTCAACTATAATTTTCTTCAACTCTCTTGATTTTTTCTTTCCAAGACCAGCACGTGTATCAATTTGTACTTTTAACCAGTATACAAAGGCAAGTACCAGTATAAACTGAATGCCTTCTCCCCATGATAAATTCCATGCTTCATTAAGATCTAATGAAGCGGCAGCCAATAAGTTAATCATTTAATCTTCACCCGCAAGTTTAGCAAAATATGAAAGAGTGTCTTCCGAATCCTCAACAGGAGACGAAGCAACTGCACTCTTTAGACCAGCAAGGTCAGAATCATTGAAACCACCAGAAGGTTTTGGTTCATACTCCTCACTATCAACACCAAGATTAGGACGTACAGGTGCAGCACCTTTACCAAGAACTAAGTTAAGGCGTTTCTGTAGATCTTCATATGATTTGAAGTTCTTCTCTGCTTCAAACTCTGCAAGAGAGTAACCCTCTTTCCAGATGGACTCTAGTTTATCATCATCGAAGCTACCTAACACTTTAGGTGCAGCGAACTCAGACTTATCATAGTTCCAATACCCATCAACCTTGCGGATCTTCAATTTGAAGTCAGCACCCTTCCAGAAATTGAAAGGATCAATAGGACTCTCGTCTGCAAATGCAGGTTGCATTGCTTCAACAAGTTTATCAAAAATCTTCTTACCAAATTTGTATAGGAAGACACGACCCTCATTCTCAGGGTGAGCAGGATCTTGAACAACATAAATGTTGCTGTAGTAGGAAAGTTTACGCTTCTGAGCACGTGCGATTTCCTTATCGCTATCACGACCACTGTTCCAAAGTTCCCTGTTCAGTTCTCCAACGGGATCATCCTTACCAAGTGTAGTAAGACTGTTCTCAATGTACCACTGTCCACCTGGACCTTTAAAAGCATGACTCCAAACCTTTGCCCAAGGCATATCTTCTCCATCAGGAGCAGGAAGGAATCGTATAACTGCGTAACCGTTACCAGACTTATCAAGTTCAGGTTTCCAGAAACGCTCATCAGCAGAAGAACCAGCAGCAGGCTGATTCAATTTCTCAATCTCTCTGGATAGTTTTGCAAAGGTATCACCCTTAGATGATGCCTTTTTAAGAGAGGCAAATGACATTTCGTATTCTCCGTATTAAGTGTGTTGTTTTGGATTGTTACTGTGTAATCGTAACATACTATTTAGGTTTAGTCAACCCCCTCGTTGTGCTGTTATTTCAAGTGTCTTGATCATAGCATCCATGCACTCAGCAAGGTCTTTATACCCAAAAGCATTGGACAGGGCATTGATCCTAGATTTCATGTCTGCTGCTTCCCTGTCCTCTGATGCAGCAAGGCATAGTCTACCATAAAAAGTCTTTTGTTTATCAATCAAGTTTTTACAATCTTCGATATGATCTAGTCTCTCTTGTCTACTCATCGTAGAAAGTTGTGCTGTCATCGCTGCAACTTCTTGATAAGTATTAAAGATGTCTTGTAGATTGTCTTGTACTTGGGCTGAGTTGAAAAATTTACTCATTTTACAATGGTAGAACTCCTTTAGATCTTTTTTTCATGTAGTTTAAACGCTCTGCTTCATGTCGCAAGCGTTCTTTAAGGGGTTTGGACATTAGTTTAGGAACAGTTTCAATCTCAATTTCATTCTCTTGACAGTAAGTTACTACTGCTTCAATGTATGAAATGAGACCGCTACTACGCTTTACCAATCGCTCAATTTCTTGAGAGAATTTGGTGGGCGTTAAAAATTTGTCCTCAACTTCTTTATCAGGCATTCGCTCTTCCCCTAACAAATTCTTCAATATAGGATTTGAGTAATTGTAAATAGTCATCAAGATTGTACTTCTGAAATACTTGAACAGATCCCTCTTCAGTTGCGATAAGTGTGACAATTTTCTGCACCTCTAAACCTGAACGTTCAAGGAACATTGCTGCATACGCAGTCTCTTGAACAAAATAATGTTCAACCCAATCTTCCTTCTTTTCTTTTGTTGAAGTTTTGAAATCGATTACTGCCAACTCACCATCAAACTCAGCGATGCAGTCTACACGACCAGCAAGACCAAGGTAATGAGAGTATAGAAAAGTCTCTAAACAATGAATGTTATTGATACGATCTAACGTAGGCTTTGCTATGTGAAACATTCTAACAGACAATGGATTATTTTCCAAGTATTTGTCTGTATCCAATTCTCCTTTGAAATAATCTTCAGTAATAGAATGGAATGCTGTACCTCTTTGTGTTGCTCTGGCAGTAATTCTGTTCGCTTCCGTTTCACCAATTTTCTTTCTCCAATTTGAGAAGAAAGCAGCGTTCTTAAACGATGTGATGGAAGTTACACTCGGATAATATTTATCCGCACCAGGAATAGGGTAGAATCTAGTACCATTACGGTCAATAGCATCAACCTCTACATGTTCTTTGAGGTCGGTATCAATAAATTTAAACATTAAAAACCTAGATTATACTTAGTGACAAGATAAGATTTGACCAGTCCAGACCTCACGATGTCATCAATACCAAACTCAACGCAAGTAAACTCACGCATTTGTTGAAGGATATTAATGAAGTTTGAGATACCAGACTTCTCATATTCTCTAGTGAGATCAGTTTGAGTGATGTCACCACAGAACATAATCTTAGAATCTTGACCAACTCTTGTTATTATACTATCAAGTTCATGATAATTCAAGTTACTGAATTCATCAACTATAACAATAGCATTATCGAGAGTAACACCACGAATGAAACTTGTAGACCAGAAACTTATTGTTTCTTGAGCACGAAGATTTTCATAGAGCATCTGAAAAGAGTTATCATCAGGCATACTGAACATAAATCTAACCATATTTTTATATGGTATCTGATATAGTGCAGACTTATCTTCATGGTCACCAGGTAGGAAACCAATCTCTCTAGTAGGTACTAGAGACCTGACAATGTATATCTTATCATAAGGTGTGCTCTCGTCAAGTACTTCTTTCAGAGCAAGGTATAATGTAATAAAAGTTTTACCTGTACCTGCAGCACCATGTAACAGAAGGTTCTGTCCTTCTGCATACTTCTCAAACACTAACTCCTGATTAGGAGTCAATGGATTGACAGGAACCATGTAAGATGAATCAATAGGTTTCTTTCGTTTCATCATTTTCTTTGACATGGGTTGGAGTGGTGCAGTACCATTACCATTACCGTTTGATTTCTTTCTAGCTCTTGGCATTATGTAAAACGACTCAAGTTGGATCGAGGGTGTGCTGCTTGGACTTTGGACATGACTTCTTTGAAACCATCATCAGCTTTAGGTTTGCCATACATATGACCACCTATACCTGCATTCCAATCTTTATCCCAATCGGGATTGTCTTTACGCCACTGATCATAATCTTTCATTGACATGGAGAGTTCTTTTTTCTCTCCAGTATTTTTATTTAGAACAGGGTAGGTGGGCATTCAAGTTTCCTCCTTTTGTTGTTTTTGTTCTTGCTTAATACGCCATCTAAATTGTTTGGCATATTTAACTTCCTCCTCAGTATACCAGTTTGGGTGTTTTTTTGCAAGTTTTATAATCTTCTTCGCTGCTTTTTTGTCCTTCAAAATTAACATAGGCATTTGTACTAGGCAACTATTTAGATCACTCAATCCTCAAACATGGTTGTATATCTTCCCAATCAGTGTAACGACAAGGACATTCATCCTCTTCCTCAGGACACCACCCAAGTGCCTCAGAGATCACTGGGAACTGACAGGTGAAATGATCTTTAACAAGAAGTGCAATTTCTTGATGCTCCTTTTGAGTACCATTGGAAGAACGTAAGTCGATATAATGAATCCAGTTGCGAAGGTTACCAGTCATATACATTTTTGTTGGTACTGCAAGAGGCAATACATTTCTTGCACATTCTTTTGCAATACCTGAGTCAAGCATTTCTTTGTAAAGGTTCATTCCATCCGTAAAATGTCTTTGCATTTTTAACTCATAGTCCTGTCTGACAAATGGATCTATATCATCAATACTATTCTGTCTATTCTTATCATCTTGACGACGTAGTTGTGGCAGAGGAATGCTATCTCCAAGTAGAGAAGAGTCAGCATATCTCTGTGAAAATTCTTGAAATGTAAACGACCTATGCCTCAGCACTTGAGCAGCGATAGCACGAGTAGTATGAATCTCCAAAGTCATTGATGCTTGCTCAAACACAGACCAATGACCGTGCTTAATACAATACTTCAACAGTCCTGAAACTTTTGGGTTCTCCTGATTGTTAGGATTACTCACACGAGCAATGTATCCAATGGTCTTCTCTGCATCAGGAGTAACAGAGATTAAACATACTTTAGTCATGAATTCCTTAATAATATACGAAAAACTACATACAATCCCATTGCAGACCAGTATCCTAGAGTTGCTAATCCAAAGAGACCTGGTATACAAGCATTCCATACTAACATAAGAGCTAGAGGTGATAGAAATAAGTTACCAATTGCATTGACAACTTCCTTACCCTTCTCTTCATCTCTTTCTTTTTTTGCCTTCTTATCTAATTCTTCCTGTCTTAATTCTTCTTCTTCCTTTTTTTGTTCCTCTAAGGCACGTTTATCAAAGTATATTGTCACTTTTTCCTGCCTTTCTTTGGTGCTTTTGGTTTTGTTGGATCGTTCCATAATTTAGGGTTACTTCTACCTTCTGATTGTGTGAATTTTACAAAGTTCTTTTTATAAAGATCATAGTAATAATCAAATAGATCTGCTGCCTTACTTGCAAGTGCAATATCATATGCAGGTTTATCATCTACTTTATACTCAACCAGATAAGCAGTATAAGGTAGTGATTTATCCTTTGCATCATCGACAGTACATTTCTCCTTTAAAACCTTTACTCCTTTCAACCTCTACCTCCCCACTCAATCTGAGGGAATGCTTCGGATACCATTGCTTTAGTGATACGCTTATACTTTTTGTTAAGTCCACCATCCTTGGCAAGAACTACAAGTTCTGCTTCATCCTGATGAAGTCCTTCTAAGAGTTGAACAAACATAGATTCTCTCTTCAAACCTTTTAGTCTAGGATCTCCACCTTTAAAGAATCTATAAAGACCACGATACTCTTGCTCAAGGCGAGAGTGATCTGTTCCTATAGGTGCATCGTTAGGAGTGTAAGGTACATCTCCTTCTGGCATCACTGATTCAATACTATCATCAAAATTGATGATTAACACCTGCCTAAGAGCATTGTTATTATGTTTGCGAAGAAGATCTACTTTCTCCTTCTTTGTTTTTGCATTGGAGACCTTTCTCAAAATCTCACTAAGCAGTAACCTAGGGTTACTGTTGTCCATATTACGTGGCATAATTTAACTCCTGTGATTAGTCTTCCTCTTCATCTGCATCCTCAAACTTCCAGTATGGATTTGTTGGTCTGATGTAGATAAGTTCATCATGTAACATGTTACCATCTTCATCAAACATTTCAGGATGTACAACTGATTTAGAATACGCTGCATTTTCTATGTAGTCTTCTACATATCCTGCCAACCAAGAAACAGTTATCCCAAGGACAAATGCTCCTATAACAAATAACACAACCAGTGCAACAATGATTGGTTCCATAGGGTTTCTCCGCAGCTATTTTTATTTAGTGTTTATATCAAGTTGTTCTCTCTCAAATATAAAACAGTTTCGGTACAACCTCCAAGAACTTTACCATCTAAAATAACTTGAGGGAATGTACTACCATTACCAAACTGTTCATAGAAACCTTGTCTATCGAAATGTGTATCTAAACGATACTCAGTAAACTTATATCCCTTACCAGCAATAACTGCTTTAACTTTTGAGCAATAGGGACAACCGTTACGAGTGTATACAGAAAAATTCATAGGAAATATGTTTTTGAAATTATAGCATAAAAAAGGAGGGGTCGCAACCCCTCCTAGATTTATTCACTATGTGAATTTAGAATGTGAACTTAGCACCGATTTTAGCACCCCAGTTACGGATGGTGTCGCCATCGCTGTCTTCGCCAGCAGTAGCACCAGAGATCTCAGCATAAGCAGAAAGATCATCGCTAAGAGGAGCAGAAGCACCGATCTTACCAGAGATTTCTGTCTCAGTATCGTCAGTAGTTTCTGAATGATTCAATGAAGGACCACCTTGTACATAGTAAGCGATCTTACCTTCTGTTCCAACAGTTCCTTCGTATCCAAGATGGATGTCAGTTGTTGCTGCACTGTAGTCTCCATCAGGATAAGAAAGATTACTTTCTACATTCACGTATGGACCAGCAAAAGCTGCACCAGCGAGAAGGAATGGAGATGCTGCTACTGCAGCGATTGTTGATTTAATAGTCATGATTGTTTTTAAGTGTCTCGCAAGGAAAAACCCTGCGGATGATTAGATCCCCGACATGGGATCTGTCTTACATCTACACAGGGTTACGATTCTTTCGAGTCCTTTGTATCAGTTTTATTTATAATAACATAACTTTACATATCTGTCAAGAGGGGTTCGGATTGTTCAACCTCTGCTCCCTTAAACGCTCGTGAGATTTCTTTCTTGATTCTAAAAGCATGTTAGCAACTCTTGCACGAGACTCTTGGTCTTGTTTAGGATCAAGATAATCTATAAGAACATCCATAGGATCTACAATTGCTTCGAACTCAGCATCTCCATCACCAAGAATCTCTTTCAACTCTTTAGGTAGATTTTCGTTTTTAATTTTTGGTAATTCCATTAGGTAACCTCCTTGTACGTGTAACCTGTAGCATCTCTAGTAGTCCAGATCAAGTTACCTCCCTTTATAAAAGGTCTTAAATCTAGAGACGAAGCTATTATAGCATTAGTGGCAACCCCTTGGTTAATTGTTCCAATATCTAGGTGAGCAGTACAACGTTGAGGATAGACCACAGATACTATATCCCCAAGGTCTCCTTCACTTCCTAATGGATTGTTTGCATACGCAGTAAAGATTAGAAATTTGAGACTATCAAAAAGAGTTGAGTCAACAGCACCAGTCAATGACCCACCACTATTAAGATAAGAAAGAACCCAATAAGTCATACCACTCTCATCTGGTGCTCTACCTCTGTTTGGAAAGGTACCTGTGCGTCCAAACCTACCACTAGTATACTCTTCAGCGATTGCTCTGACAATAGGATAAAAATAATTTGCAGTATTTGTGGGATCTTCAAATCCCAAATCATTATACTCAGTAAATCCACCTGTACGATTGATCTGTACATTTCTCATAAATGACATGTACTCATTACTACCACTATTATCATTCAAGCAAAGTCTTTGTCCATCGTTTTCAGTTCGTATATTATCTGTATAAAAAGAACTACTTGAATATGTTCTACCTTGTGCT
>VTLG01001322.1_pt1 | contig 13831 bp, 7 predicted proteins | sample 4694571 | NCBI WGS metagenome assembly VTLG01 (sample SAMN12604809, study PRJNA352737) | marine metagenome | biome: ENVO:00000447; feature: ENVO:00000209|ENVO:00000569|ENVO:01000036; material: ENVO:00002151; isolation source: viral sequences binned using virsorter ...
TAAGCAATACCAGCAGAACTATGACTAGTTCCTAAAGTACCAAAAGCACCTCTCTCTACAACAACCTGTGACTGTGTAGATGTACTAAAAACAGGATAATATCCAACACCTGTTTTAAAGATAATAATATCAGATATGGTGCCTACACCACTAATAACAGGGAAAAATACACCTTCAACAGTCGGTGAAGTTGTCCCCTCAATTTCTATTTTCGGAGGATCTGTTTTAGCGTATCCAGTTCCACCAGCTAAGACTTGTATCTGATGGACACCGTAAGTTGAGTTAAAGGATGGTTTAAATAACGCTCCCGATCCAGGCGTAGTTCTTGGCATTTAATCTACGTCCTCTATATGATGTTAATGGAACTACTACAGTAAACTCTAGTAACACCAGTAGAGTCTCTGATAATACTAAAGGTCAATATATCATCGTTTGCGGTTGCAGGCGGAGGATTACCACCAACCCACTTAACACCAGATGCAACTGGAGCACCATTGACATTTACTGCATCTCCATAGGTATAACCAATTCCAGATCTATTGATAAGAGTAACAGTTGTTGCTTTACTGTTTGCACCACTAACATTAGTGAAATCCCATGTAACAACAGAAGTTGTAAGTCCACCCAGAACAACTGATCCTTGATTTACGTCAACAGTAAATGTACCACCTGCACTTACAGTAAGATTATCACTAAAATTACCTACTACCTTCTCTGTAATATCTGCATTAAAGTTTACTTGATCCGTTAAAGTACTAGTACCACTGACTAAAACATCACCCTGAACATCTAGTCTACAAGTTGGAGCAGTAGAACCTATTCCAGTATATGCATTTTTATCAACAACAAATGACTTTCCATCGGTAATATTTTGATCGGATACTCGCAATCCATGTCCATTACCTTTTGCAATTGCCCATATAGTAGGTCTTTCGTTTGAGAATGATGCAACTTCTAACTGTGAGGTAGGCAGTGATGTGCCGATACCAACCATACCATCAGCTTTGATCCTAAACATGGTGGTTGCATAACCAACCTCAATAGGCCCATCCGTAATTGCACCTGGCTGTTGAATAGTTATCTTACCAACATCAGCATAACTTGATGTTACAACACCAGATGTATTGACCATTATATCATCTGCAACACTCTTCGCAATACCCGCTGCAATTGATGTTGTTGCAATACCACAGTTGGTAGAGTAACCAGCAGTAGTAGCGTAAGAAACGAAACTTAAAAGGTTAGCACCGTCCCCAAACGTTTCATAAATTTCACTAAAATTACTATTGATTTTTATGGTTCCTGCCAATAGGGTATCACCCGTGCCGTCATTCGGAGCAGAACCAGTACTAATTCCCTGTTTAGACATTATTTAAAACGTTTTTCTTTATTTATAGTTAATATGGAGGGTTATCATCGTGAGTTGCTGTTGTATCATCAACAGTAACTACATTAGAGTTTAATCTCTTAGTATCATAATAGAAATTATTATCAACTGTATTCTCTGCCTTGGCTGTTCTTGCCTGAGCAAATGTAGTGTCACCAATCTGTTTAACCTTCAAATATTCATTATCTATCTTCAGAATATCTCCTTTTGATAGAGAACCAATTCCTGCAGAAACCGTTACACCTTCGTCAGTTTGACCAAGAGCACTTGAAACAGTTACATTTAGTTTTTTGTTCTTTATAGGAGTTTGAATAATATTATCAATCATTATCAAAGCTTGTTTTGTTGGTTCCTGAACTTTAAGAAAATGTGTTCCAGTTCCTAAACCAATAAAGTTGAAAGGTAATGATGTAGATAATCCAGCAACTCTGAATTTAAAATCATCTACTTTCTGAACAAATAGTTCGTTAGGCATAACATTTGTACCCAACTCAACAGGAGTTAGATATACGTCATCAGTTGGTGTGGCTCCACCAATATATGTTCCAGCAATAGAGATTACATTAGTAGATGCATATCCAGTTCCACCAGTAACAACACCAACAGCGGTAATATCTAAATTACCATCTCTGGTAATATTGAATACTGCACCAGATCCAGATCCATTATTTGTAGATGGAACATTACTGTACATCGTGGTTATACCAGTTCTCGTACCAGTAACCTTGGTAACTGGGAAGGTGAGATTGTTTGCTGGAGTAGCACCACCCAAATATGTACCTGCAATACTTACATTATCTCCAACAAAGTAACCAGATCCACCATTAATCAAAGTAACTGCAGTAGATATACACTGACCAGTAGTTTGATTAAAATCAAATTTAACTTGGAAATGGGCATCAGTACCTCTTGTAGAAATACCAGGCAATCCACCAGCAGCATTACCAAAACCATAAATTCTGAATTGATCGCCAGGAGGATTAGCAGTTACCGCAGTACCCGTTACTGGGCCTGGTATTTGAACGTTATAACCATTTTCAAACATCGCACTACCACCAATACCAGATGATCTGGCAGCCATAATGATATCTTTAGTGCCTGTCGTATGGGATGTAATTGCAATACCAATCTTAGATCCACCTTGAGTATCCAATGTCACTGCTTGTCCAGTCTGGAAATCATGATTCTGGATACTAATGATGTTAAGTGCTAGATCAACAACGTTTCCATCAGCAGAATTATATTGTTTCTTAAAGGCAGGGACGCCGCCAGAAGTTAACTGGAACTGTTTACTTCCAACCAATGTTCCTGTTCTATCATGAGAACCATCAAATCCACTAGAGATATCATCTAAATTTAAGACCTTATTGGTCTTATTCATAACAAAACTCTTAATTGGTCGTCCTTCTGGGAAATAAATTCTCTGTACAGAACCATCTGGTAGAGGATCGTCCTCAGTAATCATAGCAAAATTATCTCTCTTACCCAAATACATCTCACTATCAATATTCAAAATAAGGTCAATCTTAATATCAGCAGGTTTGACCTTCATGTTGGTTGACTTAGCAATACCAACAGATACCAAATTCAATGTTTCAGCATCTTTCTTAGAATCACTTTCTACTACAAGATCAGAGAATTCTAGGAATCCAGATGGATGAACAATAGATTTTACAGCCTCTTTCCACCTATTGTGCGGTAACTTACTCTTAATTGAATATGCAAACTTTTGATAATAGAAGTTATCCGATAATCTCTGACTGAAATCATTCAGAATACCAACATTCATATCATTCTTGGAAACCTTATCCCTAGTAACTCCAAGCGTTGTATCAACACTAAATCTATTAACATCTCTTACATTGCCATGAAGTTTAGACACCTGACCATACAATGTATCTCCAGGCAATAGTTTTCCGATAGTATCTCTAAGTCTAAGTTGTCCAATGTTTCCATTCCAACCATTCTCAGATACATAACCTTCAAATCTAGTAGATGTTACTTTCTCTCCAGACACATACTTGGCATCATCAATAATTGTCATCTGGAACTTAGCCATGTCATTGTAATTGACAATGGAACCTAAAGTAAAATCATCATCATAAGAACCCAAAGTAACCGTTGAAATGCCAGGAGCATCATTCATACTAAAGGTAACTGTATTATTGACAGTACTTACACCAGTTACATTATAAAAAGTATAGTCATACTCAGCAGAGTTAAAATTACCTTCTCCTGCAATTAAGGATGTTGGTTTTAATCTACAACCTTCAACAAATACCTTATCTCCAATTGCAAATGGTAATTTAGTTTCAGTAGATGCAAATCCAGTTTTTATTGGGATATTAAACTGTGCATCTAACAACAATTCAACAGTAACAGATGTTCCTGAATGTGTTATGGCATCAATGTCATAACCATTAGAGTTATTGGTTGTAATTATGCTTAGTGGTTCTTTAAATTCATAAGCATTATCGATGACTTCTACACTATCAACAGATCCACCAATTACATGTGCGGCAATCGATACGTTATCATTACCACGAACAGTAAGTTTAGGTGGTTGATTGTATCTTTGACCACCATCAACTACTTTGATCTGATCTATTCTAGCAATACCACTTATATCAACAATGGCAGGAACACTTAAGAATGGCAATAGAGTAGGATCAGTTGGATAATCAAATCCATCTTTTACTCTTTCAATAGTATCAATCTGACCTATTTCTGGTGAAGAAACCTTAACAATCGCATCTTGACCTTGAGTACTTGCAAACCCAATAACTTTAGGTAAAACAGTATATCCTTTGCCAGGAAAATTAATTTTAGTCTTAGAAACTGGGCCCCTTGCAGTAGGTGAAGTTGTACTATATGTGATAGTACTTACACCTGTTCTAGAGATATATTTCTGAGATTCTAATGGTTTTTCTAATAGGTTGAAAGTAAAGTTATTATCATCACTTCTTATGACCTTATGCTCATTCTTTAAGACAATATTCTTAAATGTTATGTTATTTCTTCCAGTAACATCAGTATCGGATGTTCCATATGTCTTTCTTGCATCTGAAGGAACAACAGGAGTCAAATTATAGTAGGTCTTACTTGGCCATTCAATGTCAGTTCTAACAACTACATTTGCATTTGCATTTCCAGAAATACCATTTCTTGTAATGTTAAATCCACTTGTACTTGAACCATAAACATCTAATCTTGAATTGAAAGTAATATCTTCAAAGAAATCTAATCTCATGTCCAATAGACTGTTATCAGAAACATCAAAAGTGATGGTATTTCCAGTTGTAAAATCTAATGGTGGATTAATCTTAGCAATATAACTCTTATTGCCTCCTTGAGACTCCGTTACAGATGTTATTGCTACAGGATTAGAAGTAACAACATCAGATTTATATTTGCAAAGTTTTATGGATTCTGTATCTTCTCTGAGAACAAAATAAGTCTCATTATTTGATAGTCCAGTAATAGTATTTCCACTATCGTAATAAACTACTTTATCACCACTCTGTAAGTCTTCATCAGCGATGTTTATTTGGGTTAAATCAGGAGAAAAACTAGTTAATCCAAATCCAACTTTCTTTGTAGTTACCTTTGCAATAACTGGGTCATATCTGAAAGAAACAGATTCTTGAGACTTAGGTAATGCATCTAATGTAATCGTATCTCCAGTTAGAAGACCATGAGCTGTAGATACTCCAACATCTCCGTAGAATCTCTCCACTTTCGTGGTTACTTTGGGATACTTAGTCGTTAATGAATGTGCAAAACCAGAATTAGAAGCAGGAGTATAGAACCATATTGCATCAGAAGCTGATGGGAATCCAACAGTTGCTAATCCAATATAATTTGGTTCAAAGTTAATTGCCCAAACATCTCCATCAGGAAGAACTACAGTACCTACACCAGAAGTTGCACCAGCACTAGTTTGTGCCCAAACAAGAGAAGTTCCACCAATACCCATGTTATAAGTCAAGTTTTGACCAGTAAAGAAGGTATGATCTTTAATATAAATTCTCTGTTGGGGAACAAACCTATTTTCTATAGTTTGTACAGCTGTGGTACTTAAACCAGTAAGAGGTATATCGTAATGTGTTCCTGTAGAACCTACACCAACAGTTTGTTGTGGATTGAAATAAGTTGCATAATTTTCAAAAGTAAATTGACTTACTGTTGAAGCACCAACTGGGAAGTGGAATTCCTTTGGTTTTAATACTACATTAAACTCTCCAGCTGCATGTGTTATTGCAGCACCAACAAAATTCTCTCTGTTTACAAATAACCTAGAGAACTGTTCATCAATATTGGTAACTAAGAACGTCTCTGATCCTATACCAATATGATCACTTGGTTTAAAACCCCTTGTATCTGTAACGTATATGTGAGTACTAACTCCAGTATTAGTTACGTTGTCTAGGAACGTTGCTAATCCAACAGTTCTACCAATAACAGTTACCTTTTGAGGCCCATTAAATTCAGTAAACTGGGAAGTGTCAATACCACTTAAAACAATTGTCTCTCCACTTGATATTTCATGAGGAATGGTTGTTATACCAACAATCAAATCTTTTTCCTTTCTTAATTCAGTGCCTGGGAATGTAGAAACTCCAATAGTTACAGATTCTACATCTTTACCAAGAATTTCACTTACAACAATACTAGCACCAGTTCCATCAGTACCTTTATTGTCTAATGTAAGAGGATCATCTATTTTATATCCATCTCCTCTAGCAAAAATGGTTACCGAAGTTATTCCAGCATTCTTTGTTTTTCTAACTTCAAATTCCTGTTTTAAAGCATCCTTAACATCATCAATCAACTCATAATCCGAATTACCATATGTCAGATAATATGGGGATATATTTCTAGTAAGTTTTCTATCAGCAAGATCAATATCTTGGTTGAAGAAAGTTACAAAATTCTCTTCTATTGGGGTATCTTTAAATGCACCACCAATCATATATGGGAACTTAGGTTCAGCAACACCACTAGAATCAACATCAACACTGTAAAAATATGCATAAGTTCCATCTGGGAACTGTGGTGTAACACAATATCTTCCACCATGTTCATCTAAGTCGCCAGAGTTGTCAAAAAGGTAATCATTAACAAAGTATCCAAATGCAAAGCCAGGAGGTCTTAAACCCGATCTTAGACTTGTATCAAGGATATATCCACTACTCAATCTAATAATGGCACCACCAACAGCATTCTGATAACCATAAGGGCCGTAAATCGGATTACCATCATAAGCATATCCCAATACTGGTGAATGAGTTGCATTGGGTGTTTCTAAGTTACCAGAGTCAATATTATCTCCAAGTTGATACCTCAACTTCTGTGGAGGATACATTCCTATTGTTTGAAGTTGATATTCTGGGTTTGTACTTGGTTTCGTTAATATAGAGTCCTCAACGCTAATAATACTTTCATTCTTATTGACTTGATTGATTTTCCACTCTTTAACATTAGCAATAAACTTGGCAGACTTACCTCTATTTCTTAAATCTAAAGTAGTATCACTAGAAGCATAACCAACACCACCATCAAGTATTGATACACCAGTTATTCTATTATTTGTAATAATTGGTCTAATATCAGCAAAATCCCCTGTAGGACTGTAAACAATGATATCAGAGTCTTCTCTATACCCCTGACCAGTAGCAAGTATCTGAACGTCTACAATAGATCCATCAATAATGATTGGTTTCAATAATGCTTGATATACAACGGTTGATATACCAACATCAGGTCTCCTATGGAAATCCATGATGTTAGTACAACCATAACCAATTCCACCCTCTTCTAAGTAAACACTCTCAATAGATCCAAGGACTAAAGGTGATATCTCTGGTTTAATAACAGTTGTACTACCAATAGCAGATAAACTTTCTACGTTTACTACTATAGGTGGGTATTTTATGGTATGTTTACCAGCACCCAAACTCTGAATTATAGCAGTTTTATTTTTGTCATAATTCGTAAAATCTCTGAGTGTTGAAACACCAACATCACATAATCTAAACCTATTTGTGTCAATTTTCTTAATAGCATATTGTGTGGTAGTTGAAAGACCATTAGCAACAGTCCCATCAGTAGAATACTCAACAATCTCACCATTATTGAAATTATGATCATATGCAAGAATATAATTGTCAGATGTACTAATACCAGACTGAGTATCACCATTTACAGGTCTTGCCTGAACGATAATCTTCTTATTTGAATATCCAGAACCTTGTTCTTTTACATAAATCCGAGTTATAGTGTTTTTAGCATTAACTGAGGTGAATTTATGGAAACCAAAACTGATATTTCCCAAATTAACCGTATTAATTCCAACTTTAGCGTCTTCTGGAGTATTATATAATTTAATTCTCTTTTCATTCTCTACTCCAACGAAGTAAGTAGATCCACTAACAACGTTAACGATAGGAGTATTACCTCTAGAATCATAAACAACGCCTTCACCAACTTCAAAGTTATGTCTTTCTTCAAAAGTGACACTTTCATCAGTAGTATTGACTGATGAACCATCTGCCTTGAAATTAGCAATAATTCTACCCTTTACAAGGTTAGACTCAAGAACAGCACCAGATCCATTGCCACCACTGACTGTTATCTTGGGTTTTTCTTGATATCCGATGCCAGGAGTAATTAACTTAACTTCTCTAAATGATCCAGAAATGTTAGCATGTCCAACAGCACCAGATCCTTGTTGATCATTAATAACCAAAGGTGGGCCTGTTATAACATCATAACCTTCGCCTGGATTTGTTACTTTTATACTAGTAATATTACCGTGGAAAATCTGTTCATCAAAAACAGTAGGTGGGAACAGTTCAACACCATTCGCCATCAATCCTATAGCTCTATTATTAACTTCTCTCTTGTTTGGATCATCAAATAACGTCTTTTCTTTGATGAATGGATACTTTCTAAGAATCTTTTGATTCTTTAGTGTTTTATTCTCCCACCCAGACTTATAAATGTACTGACCTGTAGTATTTGTTCTTACAGCAATGTACTTTTTAGCAAATACGTCAGCACCACTAAATGAAAGATAAAATTCAGTTTGGTTAACAGTCGTGACAAAATAGATACCAGTACTAATTCCACTACTGGTAGTGTTGTCCCAATAGATTTTATCTCCAGTTACATAATTGTGGTTTAGAGGGGTGTTGGCAGAGGGGTCTTCTGATTTTATGGTATATGTATAGCCACCACCTAATAGAGGTGTTCCAAACCCATCTGTGACCTCTACAGAACTACTCTTAACCCATACCTTATTGTCAGTTGCAAAAATAGGGTAATTTGGTAGACCAGATGATGCTACATAGAAATATTTCTCTTCTTTATCGAGATAACTGTTTTGAATACCAACAGGGAAGTTATCTACTCCAGCAAAGTAATTAGAATTATGGGAAGATTTGGTAACTGTCTTGGTAATAGTGTCTGCACCAACTGGAACAGTACCACTAGTCTGAACAACAATAGTATTTGAATATACTTTCGATACATTCGTTGAATCATATTCAATTTGTTTAACTGTAACGTCAACAGATTCTTGATTTTGATTTTTTAATTTTAGAATCTCATCAATATAGAAAACACAAGAATCATATAGATTGATTCTGTAGGTATTAACGTTTACCTGATTAAGAGTAGCAATACTATGACTAGAAGGAATATTATAGATCCAATTATTAAATTTCGCACTCTCACCCATGTCCTTACCGAACGAGAGTAACTTGAGGTTATCCCCAAGCTTCATATTCGTAGATTTAGTAGTATCTACTTGATCAATAACATTAACAAGTCTAAATTCAAGTTTTGATGTCTGTCCATATCCTGCATAAGCATATGCGAGTTTATTTTCAAGTATATCTGCACCAAAAACCAAAGAAGTACTGATACCAGTAACTCCTAAGAATTGGTTTATTGTTTTATCCGTATAACGTAAGTTTAGGAAGTTTGCACCTGCTCTAGGTTTAACTAATAGAGTACCACTCTGTCCAAATCCAACTGTAGAGTCTACAACAAGAGTCTCAGCATTTTCATCAGTTAATTCCAATGCTTTCGTCTTACCAGGCACTTGGAAATTACCATCAAATGATGTAGAGTCTAACGATACTTCATAAAAGTCCTGTTGATTAATTGGACGATACTCAACATTGTAAATTGAAGCACTAACAGTACCAATACCAGCAACATCTTGATATAAGAAGTTACCAACAGTTTCTAAAGGTTCACCACCAAACAAGTTTTCTAAAAGAACATGTTTAGTTTTGAAATATACGTTATCAGAAGGAACTAATGTTCTTTCAATTGGTTTGATGAGTTCAATATCCTCACCATAAAGAAGTTTGAATAGGATCTGATAAGAAGCATCAGTTCCTTTCGACATATAGAAGTCTTTTGCCCTTGTTAGGACATTAGTAACTGATGTTCCAGATATAAACGATCTATTTTCAAAGCCTGGAAGAAATTCTGTCTTAAACTTAGTAAAGAAACTCTGTAAGAAGAGATTACTTAAATTAGTTACTACTGCACCTTCAAGGTGTGCCTTTGCAGAAGTTTCTGCGAAATTTAAGAATTCTGCAGCATCTTCTTTCGATATCTGATCTATTCCACTAAAACCCCTTGCACATCCATCAAATGTAGTAGCGGTCTTTGATGTATATGTAATAATCTCATTATCAATCTTCAACAGACCATAAGTTTCAGGCCAACCAGTTGTTGATGCAACTTCTATAGTAGTATCACCTGCAAGTGCAGATAAAGTAAGAACTGTAGCTGGTATTAAAGTTTCATTATTAAAAGCACCAATCTTCCTATATTCTGGTAAATTGGTCGCTAGATCAACTACACCAGATTGATGTTCTTGAGATTCGTAATATTGGTTTAGAAAAGCCCCAAACAAAGGAGATTCCTGATTCAAAAACTCAGGAATCTGTGATTCTATTAAATGAGAGACTTTTACTCTTTTAATATCCGTCATTTATCTTGTATAGATTGTTTCGCTAGCATAACTAGAGGTTTTGACGTATGATGTAGCAGATGTATTTTCACCAGATGAAATAACGTCTGGTAAAGCAGTAACTTTACTATTTGCGACATCTAATTGGAGATACAAATCCTTCAAAGCAATAACATCATTTGATTCGGGAATTGTCTCTATTTCGATGACTCCGCTTGCAAGTGCAGCACCTGTTATATTTACCACATCCAAAATAAGCTCTCCGTGAGCATAATCAATTGTACCAGCGTCATTTTTAACAATTAGAGGAAGATTATTGACTAATTTAAAGAATACAAGTTTTCCTACAGTTGTTCCAGCGGTAGGAATGTCTCCAAGATATAAAGTTCCATCAATACCACTTACCGTAAACCCTGTTGAACGCACTCCATATCCACCACACTGTTGATAGAAGGCATTTCCATAACAGAGTTCATATGTTGCAAAAGTATTGATCTCAGGGGTTATATCCCTCCTCATCTTAACTCTGGTGATGTTTGAAGTAACACCCCTTGCAGAATCATCAATTAGACCAACAACTTTACTATATTTGAATCTACCACCAAAATCATTAATATCAGACGATGATGAGTAGGTTGTTAGTGTTCTTGTAACAGCAGTAAGCAATTCAGTAGCATCTGAAGTTGCGTTAGTGTTATAATACACTGCCGTATCGACTTCAACGTAAAGATACTTGAGATCGATGATTTCTGGTTTAATTCCAGCAATAGAATACTGTTTTAGTTGCCTAGAAATATCATCCTTAGTAATTTGAGATAAGAATGAACCATTTTTAGGTTTTATTGAAATAAAGACCTTTCCATATTCAGGAGGATCCAGTTCTTCCCCTCCATAGGCGGTCACAGACTCAACGTTAGGATATACGAATGGAATTATACCCGAATAATCGTTGGCGGTCACGGCACGGTACTGTGATGAGTATATACGAGGTGCAAGATACTTAATTGAACTTACATCTTCAATACTGTCACCCATTTCCGCTTTTTGGGTTGTTGTTAGAAGTGAAATACCACCAGTAATCGTAGAATCGGTATCATCCTTCAAAATTCCCACAAATGAGAAATTTCTAGCGTTATTTCCCAATGCTCCGTTAGTTACAATGTAAGTAACTTCAATAATTGCTCCAGCAGGCGGTTTTTTACCAATAATTCCGTCTCCAAAGAGAATTTCGTAATGTTCGTCTTCAATTTCTTGAATTAGGAACAATTTAGAAGTAGCATCTACTTGTAAAATGTTGTTATAAAGCGTATAAATCTCATTTGTCGTAGATTTGACCGTAACACGAATAGAAGTAGTGTCAATATTCGCATTTGGAAGGATAAAACGCTGATTTGGTAGCGAATAATCAATTTGGAAGGTTTTTGTTAGATAAACTCCTTCATAAATCGTTAAATTATCAAATTGAGCTATATTATTTTCACCAGTTGTAGCAACGAAGTCGTCTGGAATGGAAAATATGTAAGAACTTCCTTGTTGTGTACCTAATGCACACTGTCCTGCCTTTAAAGTTACAATTTTTGTGTCATTTGTACCTAAATCTACACTGAAATTGACCACAGCTTGTGCAGATCTAGATGATCTTGGTACATAACCGATATTTCTTGCTAGTGAAACTACATTTTCTCTTAAAGTTGCACTATCAAGGAAACATTCATTAACTGCCATGTTCGTATTGTAGGCAGTAATGTATGAGTTATACGCTAGAAGGTCAATTAACGTTGAAAAGTTAGACCCCTCAAAGTCAAAATCAGAGAAATCGCTGTTTACACGAAGGTAATCTTTAATTTGTGCCCTTAGATCAGCGAAATCTAAGTTTGTAAACTGGTTAAATGACATTATATTCTAGTTGATTGAAGAACGAATTCTATATTTTGTCTTGGAACGGTTAATCCCACAATGTTATAAGAAATAGTTACCGTCAATTCATTGGTATCTAAAGGATATATGACCTGAACCGTTGCTCCATCTATTCTAGGTTCATAGTTTTCAAGCAAAAGTTGTATATCATCTTCCAAAACAACGGCAGTATCTGGATCTTGTTGTTCAAATAACGAATCTTCTAGTTCACTTCCCAATAATTTTTGATAAAATCTTTCACCAACCCGTGTTCGGACTAAATTCGTCACAGATCTCTTAATTGCAGCTTCATTTGTAAACACTCCAATATCATCCGTTACTGGATGGCGAACAAATGAGAGACTTATATCCTTAAAAGCCTGACTATTTTGTAATCGGGTGTCAACTTTAGCCATTTTCGGTCAAATTTTGCTTTCTTTTAGCGTCATGGAGAAAATCTCCTACAACTTCACGCAATAAATTGTCCTTTTCTTCGGGTTTATCAACTAAATCCTTGAAATTAGAGCTAATATAGTCAATTTTGATATGATCGTTATGCATTTCCTTAATAAAGGTAATATCATAATCTATTTAGCGACAAAAAAACACCTTTAGGCAAGGAACCCAAAGGCGTTTGATTAATATTCGGTTTTTATTAACCTGCAGCTAGTGGAGATTGGGCATTATTGTTAATTGCGGCACTCTTTTTACGTGCTTGGGCACTTACATCATACTGTCCTTTTACACTACCGCTACCATGCCCAGAACTGACTACGTTATGGGGTGCTTTTGTTGGATCTGAATCTGCCATTACTACTCCATTTTGCTTGATCGTACCTCTATTTATAATTTTGAGGTGTACGCGCCGCTGTTTTACGCCGAATTTTTACTCTGGAGACGCTCTAAGACGTTCTGGAGAGACACCTTCATTAATATGAAAGTTTAATCTCTCCTCTGCCTGTTCCTTGGTGAGGTGTTGATCCCTTTTTTCATCAGGGATCCCCCAACCATTAGTACCCAACTCCATTACTTTGTATAAACGGTCTGCCATAATTAGATTATGCGAGTTTTCTCATGGCCAACACGGATTTTTGGATCACACCAGATCTCAAATCCTGCTTCTTTCGCATCGAGACAGAAAGAAACGTCTTCTCCACACATATCCTGTACATCACCAGACTCAAAGACTTGCATCTTAGGTGCAAACCAAGGATACTTCATCTCTTTATGTTCAAATACTCCATGTTTAATGAGAAGCCAACCAAATCCTGTGTAATCAACTGTGAAAGGCTTTCTACGGCGTGAGATAGATTCAATAGTTTCATGATTCATGACTCCACCATTCTTAGCAAAGTCCTCTTCTTCTAACCAATGTGCAACCGATGTAGTCTTTCCATCTTCTGTGCAATACCAACCAGCAGCAATATCCTTTTGCATCCATACCAAACGGTAGAACTTCTCAGTATCGAAAACGATATCGGAGTCAATCCAGATTTGATAGTCGTATTTTAGTTTTCCATCCCAAGGAATTTGATCTGGGCCTCGTAGAACATTTG
>VTLG01003026.1_pt1 | contig 13830 bp, 8 predicted proteins | sample 4694571 | NCBI WGS metagenome assembly VTLG01 (sample SAMN12604809, study PRJNA352737) | marine metagenome | biome: ENVO:00000447; feature: ENVO:00000209|ENVO:00000569|ENVO:01000036; material: ENVO:00002151; isolation source: viral sequences binned using virsorter ...
CTACGTTGTTAGGTATACAACCTAGTGCTTCTTCTATATCTACAACATATTCATCAACCGAAGGCAATTCTTCTACAACTTTCTCTTCTGTTATAAATTCATCGACTGATGGCAATTCTACGGGATTTTCCGTAAAATCATCCAACGACGGTAATTCGTCTTTCGGCATTTTATGAGTACGTCAATACTTCAGGATTTTTCTCCTCTTTTTATTTATCCTGATCCTTCACTCCATTCTTTAAAAGCTTAGCTAGTTCTGCTGTAGAACCAACAAAGAGTGCATTATTAACTGTACTAGGTCCTTTTTGAACATTGTCTTCCTCAACATCTTTTAGTTTTTTCTGAAGATCCATTAACTTATCAGTAGCATCAGAGACACTCTTAATCAACTGCCCAGCGACTTCATATGCTCTAGGCATCTCACTGTCTTGTGCAAGTTCAAGAATACCATTAATTGCTTCCTGACCCTTCTCTATGATGCTGTAAAGGTTGCCACGAGTATACTCATAGTCTTTAGTTATATCATCCTTAGCAAGTCTATCTGGTTTCTCTCGATCAACACCAACCACAACATCAGTCTCATCAACCTCAACTTCAGTAGGTGTTATATTGAAAGCATCATCTAAATGGTTTTTCACTTTACTCTCCTACCAAAGTTCCACTAAATCCAAAGTCATCTCCTTCCTCTACTAATACATTATCAGCAGATGTAATTGATTTAACTGTTGTTCCTCGAATATGAGCAAGTTTTGTAGTTCCGTCTTGACCTCTCTTAACAGTTAACTTATTACCATCAACAGCCTTAACATAAAGTTCCTCTCCACCAAGATCAATATAAACACTTGTAGAACCAGATGATGCAGTTATAGTGCTTCCATCCTCAACTTCAAATGTTGTTTGAGTCTTAGTAATATCTGCTGCTAAGTTAGTGAGAACAGCACCATCATAGTTCTGAATTGCTCTAGGAACAACAGAGTATGTAAGATTGCGTTGTGCGTTGGATGTATCTGTACCAGTAAGATAGTTGACTGTAGACTTGGTAATAATATCCTTGGAAGCATCTGTAACAGGACCAAAGAGGTATGTCTTAGCAGTAAACCTTAGAGTATACATAAGAACTCTTCTAGATTCAAAGTCTCCTTCATAATCATCCTGCATAGTAATATTTTCAAGTATTACTGGAATATCTCTTTTCTCATTAATAGATCCCACCAAATTAACTGATAAATTATAAGATGGTTGGAAATATGGTAATATCTGTTCTACGATTTGTAATGCATCATCATTTAATTTACACATAACAGCAAGTTCAAATTGCATATTATATGGAACGGGCATATAAACTTTCTTTTCATCAGGAGTTGATGAATTAGGATTTTGAACTACAATCTTTTGAGTAGAAGTAACTTTTCTAGAAGGATCATAAGTCAAACCAGTAAACTCAAAAGACATCCTTGGTAAAGATAGAGATGTTGCTTTATTGAGATCTGGAGATTGTGTTAATCTTGCCAAAAACTTTTGAGTAGGTCCATATGCAAGTGGAACTCTAATTACACTAGCATCTGTATCTCCACCACTTTGCTTGATGGAAATGCTATTAAACAGAGTACCAAAACTAATAATGGTTCTCCTCAAAATTTCGTTATAAAAATATTCAAACATTGTTATAGTCCTTGTATCTTATATTTAGGGAATACCAAATGGGTTCTGCTCACTAAAGTCTAAAATATCATCTGCAGCAGATTCTATATTAACATTATCAGCAAATCCATCCTCTGGAGGATCTTCACTCACAACACGTAATGCATGAACTGCACCAGAGCTATTACCAGTTATATCCTCACCAATACTAAACATTCCAGATACATTTGCTACCTCTAGAACGTTTGTAGTAGCACTCCAAGTTCTTACTCTACCCTTCACACCAGTAATAGATCCTGTAACGATTTCATTAAACTTGAAGTTACCACTATTGTCAAGAGAAGGATCACCAATTGTAATTGTAGGACTAGAAGTATATCCAGCACCAGCATTAACAATGTTAATAGAAGTGATCGTTCCAGCAGAACTCACAACAGCCTCAGCAGTTGCCTGTGTACCAACACCAACAGGTGCAGTAATAGTTACAGTAGGTGCTGTAGTGTACCCAGAACCAGCATCAGAGAGTGTAACGATACCAACAGCCCCATCACCTATAAAGACCGTTCCAGCAGCACCTGAACCCCCTCCACCAGTGACTTGAAGTGTAGGTGCAATAGTATAACCAGCACCTGGATTTGTAATAACAACCTGTTGAACTGATTTGAGATTATCACTTATATTTAAGTTACATACATTAATACCACTAATCATTGTAGCAGTTAAAATACCAGTTACTCCACCTGCAGGAGCAGAACTAACTCCTATGGTTGGAATAGCACTATATCCACCACCTCTATTACTTAAAGTAATTAATCTAATAGATCCTTCAGTATTAAATCCAATCACCGCAGATGCAGTTGCACCACTACCTACTAATGTAAGAGTTTGAGAAGATCCAAGTAGTGTAGATAGACCATCTTCAGATGTTCCATCTGCATTATCACCAGTTAGATTATCATCAATTTCAGCTACTCCAGTATCAATAACCTCATCCTCGTAACGGAAGAGCTCACATTTAAGAGTATAAACGTAATTCTTTTTTAACTGATAGAATGGTTTTTCGTGCTCAACATATTTAATTTCAAATAAACGATCACCTAGTGGAAAATAAACTAAATCACCCTCTTTAGGTCGGGTAGTTAACTTTACATTAGATTCGTTTTTAAGTAATGGTTGAATATATGTTTCCCATCTTTCTCTAGAAATAACAAGAGTTACTTCATTAGTTTGCTCAATACCAAACTTTGATAATAAAGTAGGATTTTCTGCGTATCCATCAAAATTATCTACATATGCTTCAAGTGGATATGAATCATCAAATACTGATTGTACTACTTCTCTTATTACTGTCTTCTCATTCATATATTTACGAGGAAGATAATGCACCTCAACACCATACATCCTCAACTGTTCGTTGATTAAATCTTGTACAAGATTCTGTTCAGATTTAGATCCTTGTTGGAAAAATGGATTCAGCACTATATTATCCTATCATATCCAGAGGTGGAAGTTCGTATGTATTAGACATCTGTTCTCTGATAATTTCTAGGTCTTTTTCTGCATCATCATATATCTGCCTTCCATTCATTTCTATTCCACCAGGTAATTTAACACCTTGGAACTTAAGTAAATTTTGACCCCATTGTCTTTTAAGTAATGCAGTAGCATATCTCTTTAAGAACGAATCATTCCATACCCTGCTAAAGTCATTAGGATTAACAAGTCTAAAACATTCAAGAACTATAAATTCATCAACTTCACATGCTGCCCAATCAATATCCAAATACAATCTATCTTGTCTTTGATTAAATCTAATTTGTTTTGTTGTAGTTAATAGGAAATCAATATCAGACAAATATGTTTGGGTCATTGCATAACTCAAAAGTCCATTATATCCCATATTAAAAGCAATATCATTTAAAAATAATTGATATTTAATACTAAACATATTATTGGATATAGAATTACTTCCACCAAAACGGAATATTTTTTCTACTCCTATTACTGATGGTGGAACTTGTATATAATTACTATTTTCATACCAAGGAAACTCTTGATCTGTTCCTGCAATATTTGCCGTTGCAGTCTCGGTTGTTATACCTGTTTTATCTTTTCCTGTTAATACAGATGCTCTTCCCCTATCAATATCAGCTTGTGTTATTTGATATTTTAAATAGGTTCTAACTACACCATCAAAATGCCTTTCATGAAAATACTGAATAGCATCATCAATCCTATCTTCGCACTGTTCATCAGCAACGTTAATCTCCAGCACGGGAGCTCCCAATTGCCTTAAACAATACTCTTTAAATTCAGATCTACTTCCTGGTTGTGCCATTTATACTCTACCTCTATAATATTTAGGGTGCGGAAGCAATTCCAGTATATACTAAAATATTTCCATTTACTATATTATAAATTGTTGCTCCTGAACTCACTAGAACATTGTATTCATATCTACCCTCAGATAGACTTCTTGTAGCAGTGGATCCCATTGATATATCAAATATTCCACCACCAGCACTACTAAACCCAACTGTAAAGGTTGCTGTAGGTGTAGTGGTTGCACCAACACCTGCACTTTTTTGCATCTGGGATGATCCACTCCAAACTGAAGTAGTAGTTAATCCTTGAAAATCATAAGCAACGTCAGAAGTATCAACCACATTAAATGTAGCCTTAAAATCTGCTCCCGTATAAAGTGCTAAATTAGCAGCATAGGGAACTCCTGCATTTGGATCAAATGTCAGATTTTTACTTGCCATTGACTAATTCCTTAAGTAGAGATTTAATTTCACCAAGTTCACCTTTTAAATCAGCAAGATCTTCTTCCATAGTGTCAACCCTTTCATTTTTTGATTTTTTTGCATTTCTTGATGCAACATAATGTTGATAATCTATAGAATTCACATTCACTATGGCACTTGTTTTACGATCTCTTGCAAGATCGACATGTCCTTCTATGTTAAATTTTTCCATATTAAGCTAGTGCCATAACTCTCAAATCTTTGATTCTAGGAACAAACACTTGATCATTACTTGTCAATAATAATTTAACCCTATAATATCTAAAAGCAGGTAAAGTATCAGCAGTAAATGAATATTCATTAAATATTGCACTACCCAAATATTGATAGTCGTTAACTTTTGGAACAAACTTATCAGATTGTCCATCACTATCTTGAGGATTAACAACTTGCCCTCTACTATTTAAATTATTAAATCCAGGGAAAGGTGTAAAGATTGGTTCAAATGCTTCCTTATCACTAATTGCATAGAATGCTCTCACATTAGCATCAACATGAATATGTCCTGCCAACAATACTTTTATAGAAGTAGCAGGATTTTCCAATCTTATTTCTTTACTGATATACTGACATGCAGTAGGATCATCGAAAACACTCTTCACTCTATCATCTGTAGCATAATTGGTAATTATATTGTTAACTCTATTTGAAGTAGTAATAACACTAACTCTTTGAGTATCTATTACAGGACTTAACCTAGTATCAACTGTACCAAGACTTAATCTCATTTGGAAAGATTTATTTCCTACAATATTATCTAATTTTTCATCTTCATTTAGTTTAGAATAAATTGCTCTAGGACTACTGAGGTAATTAGTTTCACCAACAGTAACAGATTCAAATCCCTTATCAATATATGGGATATCCTGATCTCCAATTCCTGATGCAGAAGTAGTTCTTATTTCAGCACCAATTGTAGTTCCTGTAACTGTTGTATTATGTGCAACTGGAACAATAGCTTCAAAAGGCATATTTTGAGTTGCCTTTATATTATATCCACCTGCAGATTTACTTTTGTTAGCATATAATTTAGGGAATCCAACATCAGTGCTTCTATCAGTAGTATCATTAGATGAAATACCATCTATATTATTTTCACCTGAAGTATCAATTTTAATATTATAAGAATCAAATCTAATTGATCCAGAAGTTTCTGTAGAAGTTGAAGTAGATAAACCATGTGTTCGATTTATTCTTACCAAAGAAACCCCACCAAGTTCATATTTATGAACAGGTGTTCCAGCAGGATAATCAATCTGATCAAGTCCTCTAGAATCTATTGTAAGAACATTACCAGTAACAGCAGTATATCTAATAACCTCATCCTCAATTTTAACTAATCCTTTATTAGTTGTCCCAACTCCAACATTTTCAAAATTGGTAAAGGCACTTGCATCATCAACACTAAATGTATTTTCATTACCAACATTTAATGCAATACTTAATTTAGTAGGTTTAATATCAGATGCAACATCTGAAATTTTAACTATATTATCAGTAGAATACATTCCATGATTCTTATGATTTACCTTAATATGCAAACCATCCTGTTCAACATCAATTGCATTTATGGTAACATTACCACCATGACTAAAGTTTAATTCTGTAGTTACACCAGCACTATTGGTATACCTCATCGTCTTACCAACACCAGTAGCAAAATTACCTTGAACATTATCCAAAATAATTTCATTTGTCATTCCAATACCAGCAACAGTAAATCTAGCATCTCTACCAACAGTTCCACTACCACCAGTAGACAAACCAATAGTAGTAATTCCTATAACATCACCTACTTGATAACCAGATCCACCAGAAGTAATAGTAGCAGCAGCTGCAACTCCATTTTCAATATAAACATTAGCGACTGCTCCTCTTCCATGTCCAGTAACAGTAACTAAATTTACGCTACTAAATGATTTATTTCCATCTAATGGAGTGTAACCAATACCAACATTACTTATGCTCAATGTTCCTGTGGCTGATCCACCAGCACCTACAAGATTACCTGTAGCATTTGTTCCATCCTGTGAGAAAGTATTACCATCTGCATAAGAATCAGCGACTGTTGTTGCTAAACCAACCCTAACCTTTCTAGAACTTAATGAAATAGAATTTGGCATAAGTGTTGGGATTTGACCATTCCCCTCAGTTAATTCTGGGTTGTAGAAATCAACACTTCCAGCAGTTTCAAACTCTGCCCTATACAAAGTAAATTTAAGATCTTCCCATTGACTAGGTTCCCATGTAGAAGCATTTTGCGACTTAAATAGAGATCCCAAATAAGGTTGGTTGGAAATAAATGTGTCAGTTAAAAGATCAGTTTCACCAATTCTTGAAATATAAACACTATATTTTGTTGAGTTAGATGCCAAACAAATAGCATATTCAGTATTTCCACCTTCTAGGTATACTGGAGCTCTAAAATTAACAGTGGTTGCTACTGAACCATCAGCAGAAGTTATAACATCATCAGGTGCTAATACAATTTCTGAGAATGGAAGAATATGTTGTGTCGGGAATCCATTTAACATAGATCTTAGCTGGAAGACACAAGGAACATCCATATCATCTTTAGTTCTGAAGAACACATCACATTTTGTTATGAATATACCATTATCATCTTCAACCAAGAATGATTGAGCTAGAGGGTCATACCATGAATTAATTCTTCTATCACCCTGAGTTGTAGTAGTTTCTTGTCCAACAAGTGTTGTTCCAAGACTTTCTTCAACGTTTCTCTCCTGAAACTCTTGTCTTTGTTCAACTCTAGCATTTCTAATAGAAAGAATGTTTTCCTGAACAGTTTCTAATGTTCCAGCAGCAGTAAAGGTTTCGTCAGTAAGAGTAGTCGCTTTATTTGCATCATTATCAGGTTCACTAGTCAAAGTGAAAACTTTGGTTCCTGTTTCAAATCTAGGATGATTGATGCTATTTGGATCGGGAATATAAAATGATCCAGCACAGAAAGCAGAAACATCGGAAATTAATCTTACATTAGTAACAGTTGCTTGTGCTTTACTACTCAAACCTTTAAGAACCATACCAGTTTCAATTCTTCCATAATATTGTCCTTGTGGTTGGTTGGATAAAGAATATGTATCCACATTCAATATATCAGAAGTTGATGAATAATTAGAGGATAATGGTTGATTTGTATATGGATTATCACGGAAAGTTTTTGTAGGAACATTATATGGACCTTCTTTATGATTTGATTGAGCAACTCTACAATTGAATGAATGCTCAAATGTTGAAGTTGCTCTATGTGCATGAATTTGTTCACCCACTTGGAATGTTCCAGAAGTCATTGATATTTCAATTAACTTAGGAACACAATACTTAGTTACATCTTCACCATCAAAGAAACCATATAATTGTGTTAAAGGTTTAACTTTTTTAGCTACAAATTCAATATTTCTAGATCTCATAAATGGAACAACTTCTCTACTAACAACTCTATCACCTACGGATTGTTCATCAAAGGTTTCAGTTACAATATTTCTGAGACCTGTTCTACTTTCTGTACCAGTTTGAATAGTTTCTCTAAACCAGTTTCTAGTTGTAGTGTTTACAGTAGCAGTAACCCATCGAGCAGGGTTAGTGCTTGGTTCCTGATTAACCCAACCACCTTCTGACCATGTTACTGTATCATTTACTGTCTGAGTTGATGCTCCTTCAAAATCATTGGTTGTAGTTCCTGTCCAAGTTGTTTCCCAAGAATTCCACATTATTGGTCCCATACCAGTTTGTGGATCGACACCATCATTTCTAACCATATTATCCAAAGTCGCAGCATAATTACCTTCTGTTTGAATAATTTTAGCTTGCAATCTTGCAGTATCCACCCAAGTATCAGATGCAGGAGTTAACTCCATAGTTCCTTGCCAGAAACTAATTAAGAAAGGAGTAACACTTTCTGATCTTGTGGCAAAATTTTGTTTTAACCACTCAACTTCAGAATAATCTAATGTTATTGCGTCTGCATTTTTTCTTACATTAACACCTTCAATGGTGGCAAATTGTTGGTCGTCATCAACATCAAGTCCAACAACAGGACCAGTTATACAATCAACTGAGTTTGTATAATGTCTAGGACGTAATTCTTTCCTTTTTCTGTCTATACTATTATTGATTTTAAGAGCAGATTCTTGAGTTTCAAAACCAGTAAAATTATCAACAAAAAATCCAGATTTAAATCTATTCAAACCATCTTGATCAGGAACAAAGAAGTTTGCAGTGTTTGTTTCAAGTAAAGAAAGACTAGTATAATATTCAAGATTTTTAATTCTACTATCAAGTTTCTTAATATCACCCATCGTATATCGACGATGATTTAAGAATTGTAATGCAGCATCTTTTGGTGCATAAAGAAATGCTGGTAGACCTACTGTTGCTATTTCTAATGCATCATCAACAGGAACTGGTTTTTTAGGATTTTCAGAAGGAGATCCAAATTTTACTTGTAATTTTCCACCTTTAGTTAAAAATATTCTATCAATTCTTGGAAGATAGAATGAAAAATCTACTAAAATAGTTTCATCAGATGCTAAAATATTAGGTGCAGAATCTCCAGATCCAGTGAATGTTCTTCCAAGGAATTCTAAAGGAGATCTATCTCCCTCTGCCACTGATGTAATTGGAACAACTCTTGGTCTAATATCAATAATATCACTACAACTGTAAGAATTAATTCTTGGAATATCATATCCATACTTGAATTGATCATATGAATTAACTGTTGTAATATCTCCAGTATCATTATCAGCATAAGATCCACTCTGATAATAAACTTTTATTTTTCTTTCTGGTACATCATTATCTGGTTTTAATTTAATAGTTCCATAGTTAAAGAAAGTAACCGTACCACCATCAGCAAATGTATAATTTGGTGATATATCAAAACTAGGTTCATTAAGAGAAGAAACGACGGCAGAAGCTCCTGATTCTTTAAATGTTACAGTTTCACCTTCTCTAAAAACAATTTGATTATCATAAACAAAACTAATTTGAGAATCACTTAATTTTTCTGCAACAACAGCAACAGCATCACTTTCTTCACCTACCATATGCTCTCCAAGTATTAATTCATTAGTGGTGGTTGATTGAGTAACAATAGAAGAAAGATTTACCTTTGGAGCAGATGGGTCACTTGTATCAGCAGATTCAAAAATACCATAAACCCAAATCACGTCGGGAACATTTAATGATATTTCATCATCCTGTACTCTCGTTCCATATGGATAATTTCCATATGTTAATCCATCATTTAAAGTTGTTGCTCCAATTCCAGATCCTGAAATCTTTGAGTAATTGATAACAACGGATTTAATTTTATTGTTTATTTTTGTTTTTGCTTGTGGTTTTGATTTTTTAATCGTAGCAACAAGTGTAGCACCATTGTTTGATTGTGATGGAGTGTTTAATCCACGAATTTGGCAACTATTTCCTGTTCCAAAATCAAATTGATCAGATGTTAAATCATAAGTTGTTCCATCTGCTCCAATTAATGAATATCTCTTTGGTTGGAATGGTTGAAAAGACTCATTAGAACCTGCAGAAGGTAGAGGAGTATTTAATTGACCATTACTAATACTAACATCAAAAGTTTTTCTTATAACAATAGATGCAGAAGTTAAATCAACATTAGAAATGTTTGACTTTGGAAGTGGTGTATATAAAGTATTATCAGATGAAGGATCTAATAAACTTGTCATTACTCTTAAGTCACTTACACTTTTAACAGATGTTTTTGGAAGTGTACCATCAACTATTCCAGATACTGTTGTAACTCCAGTAACATTAAGATGAGATGATCCAACACTAACTACTCTAGCTGTTACAGGATCTTCAGAAACATTAAGATCAGTATATTGAATTAAATTACCAACAGTAGTAATACCTGGAAAATTAGGATTAGCACTTTTAACAACTGATTGATTATTTGCAAAAGTAACCACACCAACTGTTGCTATTCCAACAAATTGTTGAACTGATGGAACCACATTAGCGTTAAAAGTATTAATACCAACTAAATTATCATCAGTTCCGTAAATAGATTTTACATCGGATATAGAATGTACTGTAATACCTAAAGCAACTCTTCCATTATTAATTCCATTAATTATAAGTTGCTCATTCTTAATAAATTGTCCACTTGTTTCATATACAGTTAGTCCCATTCCAGCAGTAACAGACCCTTGTAAAAATGCCTTTGCACCACTTCTTTTTCCTTCAATAATAGCAGGGACTGATACAGTAAGAGGATTATTTAATTGTATCTCAGTAAATGTCTGTACATCATATAAAGCGAGCTCCCATTCATCTAAATTTGAATTAGTTGAACTATAATTTTGAGATTCTAATCTAAAATCATAAACCCTAGCATACCCTATTTCACCACCAGCAGCATTTTCTTGATTAGATCCTTGTCTTTCATCTCTTAAACTTAGTATATATGTACTACCAATTCCTACTGTGGGAGTTCTATAAACACTATTTAATTTAAATGTTGATCCAGTATTGTAAATTATTGCTTGATTTTCTTGAAGTTTTGTATCTCTTGGTTTGGGACAGTCTATAAATGTAGGATCTAATGTTTCAATTTCATATCCCTTTACATATGCTTTTCCTGGAGAAACTTTATATAAAGCTAAATCATCGGATGGTGTTCCACCACCAGGTGTAAATTGACCTGCTTGAAAAACTCCCCTATTTCCTATATTATCATTCAAGGAATTCATCAAAGTAATATTGAATGGTTTTATATCATAATTACCACTTTCATCAAAAGTTCTTCTTGCTAGAGTATCGGTTAGATCCAATGATCCTGATCCACCACCACCTGCAATTATTAATCCACCACTACTTCCTTTACCACTCCTACCACTATTAGCAGCTCTTAATACACCATCACTTATAGTTCCTAGTTCTACAAAACTTGTATCATCAAAATCATCTAAATCTTTTTTAAATAAACTTAAAGTAATTTTTAACCTATCTGCACCTGGTGCAGCATAGTTATTATATCCCTGTGAATTATCATTTAAAGATTCATCAATATCAGCATTAATTATTTGTTCATCTACAAATAAACCAATCCTATAGTTAGGTTCTGTTGCATATTGATCTAAAATAAGTGTTTCTTGTGCAACTCCTACAAATTGACCATGAACAAAATATACACCCTCTTGTATTTGAAAAGATGATCCTGTTATTGATGCACCATCATTTGTAGTAATAGCAAATGGTGCTCCAGCAGAAATTGAAGCATTACCTAATAACCCAGAAGAAATGATTGTATTGCATTTTAATTCTTCACCATCAAAAAATGATTGAGTGGAGTTATTTGTTGTGCTTGAATTTAGATAATTAACATAAAGAGTAAGTTGTCCACGATCTGACTGTTCAGGCATTAAAATAGTGTCTACAACAGCACTTACACCAGATCTTTGACCAGTAATCTTAGTACCAATTAATTGATCAGCATAAGCAGATACAGGAACCCCTTGGAAATTATTTTGTATTTGAACACCATAATAAAGTCTATTATAACCAGTATTACCAGGAATTACCTTAGCACCTTCTTTGAAAAAATGTTGCCCAAATTTTTCAATCTGATTTTGTAATATAGATTGAAGAGTTGTTAATTCTCTCGCTTGAACAGGATATCCTGGTTTAAATAAGACCCGATAAAAATCATCAGATGCATCATAATCATCAAAATATGGGGCTACATTTAAATTTGTCTGTTGTGGCATGATTTCCTAGAATTGCAATACTATTTTAATATCTTCTTTTTGGTTAACAGACCTAGTTATAGCTGGTCTATTATCAACAAAAACAATGTTACCACTATGTCTCTTAACTTCTGGATTGGAAATTCCATCAGTGAATGTTTGACCAAGATAATATGTTATATTATTTATTACGGTAGATATACCCGTAAACCCATCATCAATTTGTAAAGTAGATCCAGTAGTAGGAACAATTTCCAAGTTTCCACCAGTTCCTGGAGATCCAGTGAACTTATTTAAATTATACCCATATGTAGGAGCAGTTTGTGCAGTTCCTACGGTATTAAATCCAGCAAGAGTTCTGTCTTGCCAAAACTTCAAGACACCAGTTACTTCATCATAATTTATCACTCTTCCTTGAGCAGTAGACCCTGCAGCAATTGTTTGTTTAAAATAACTATCTGCAGCAAATGTAGCTGAACTATAACCAGATCCTGCTAATCGCAAAGCGTTAACAGCACTAGCTTTATCCGATGCTAAAAGTGCAGTAGAATCAAATTGTTGAGGATTTTCTACTAATCCAACTCGTGAAATTTGATTACCTGTAATAAAGTCAGGGTTTTCATTATCATTTTCAATGCGAGAGTATATAAGAACATTCATTGCTCCCAATTCTCTATAGATATCAGAACCATGACCACCTTGAGGTGGAATAATGACATCAAAAGTAGGTATAGTGGTTCCAGTAGGAACTCCACCCCCATCCAAATCCACACTACCATAGGTATATCCAGATCCTTGTTTAGAAATAACTATAGTATCAACCTGTTGGTCGTTAGTTGTAGTAATTGTACACTCTGCTCCTGATCCATCTCCTTTAATAGGTACTTTTGTATATTCTGTACCACCAGAAGGACCAATAGTTTCACCCCTATTAGTAATAGTAATAATTTTAATTGCACCATCTACTGAATTATCTCTAACTGCTGCATCATCCACATTAGTTTCCCAATTTAAAGGAACTGGCATAAAATCAGTAGAATCAAATTTAATAATATCAGCAGGTTTAATAGTAAAAAGATACTTCCAAATGTAATTGTCACCACTACTTCCAGCAGATCTTGGTTCTAAATCAGTAAAAGTTGGTTCATCCAATGAAGGTCTTCCAGTAGGGTTATCTGGATCAGTACCATTTTGTAAGCAAATATAAACCCTATAATCAGTGTTTATAACATAATAAGTAGCATTATATAAATTTGTAGCACCAGAAACAGGAGCAGTATTTGATCTACTATAATCTCCTCTATACATGTCATAAGTTGTACCAGATGACCATGCTCTCTTCGTAACAACCTGTCTACAATCACCTGCAGTAATTTTCTTCAGGGCTACCATATTATCCCAATAATCATTCTCTTCACTAAAATTATCTTTAGGTGAAGGGGGATCGGTGTTCCAATCAGTTTTAATATCAGTTGGATTTGGTAATCCAATAAAAGAATAATAGGCGTTAGTAGTCGATGTTACTCCCGCGACAAAATTCTTTGCATTCAACAATCTAATCTGATCAGTTATAATTGCAGCCATTGGACAGAGATTTTTTCTTTATTTATTAAGGATTAACTTGGGGGTGTATAATATGCCTT
>VTLG01004784.1_pt1 | contig 13830 bp, 18 predicted proteins | sample 4694571 | NCBI WGS metagenome assembly VTLG01 (sample SAMN12604809, study PRJNA352737) | marine metagenome | biome: ENVO:00000447; feature: ENVO:00000209|ENVO:00000569|ENVO:01000036; material: ENVO:00002151; isolation source: viral sequences binned using virsorter ...
CAAGGATAATCAATATTAGTAACGTGTCTCCAGTATTCTGTATCAGATTTATGAGAAGTAGCATAGTGCATGTCTATGAATGTCTTTGAGTTATCCAATTCAGTGGCACAGGCATGATTAAATACCTCTCTATCAAAAGAATTAGGAGATAAGTGTGTAGATAATGATTCTAATAACCTAAACACGTTAGTTACTATAGATGCCAAACCTGTAGCCTCTAGTGGTTCAATGAATCCAAAAGAAAGACCTACAGATGCAACGTTTTTTACCCATGCTTTCTCATATCTACCTGTTCTGAACTCTACACCTTTAGTTGGTTCTACTCCATACCTGTCAATAAATTCTTTATCTATCTTTTCTGGAGTAGTAAACTTCAAACTGTGTACATATCCAACCGACATACCATCCCAAAGAGGTATTTCATAACACCATCCGTTGTTCATAGTCACATTATTAGTGTAACTAGTAAGTTGTTTATTTTTGTCAGTGTAGGGTATCTTTGCTGCAATTGCTCTGTGATTTATGAGTGTATTTGCATAGGATTTGTATGGAACTCCCATGACTTTACCCAATAATTCAGAGTGAAACCCAGTGCAATCTACAAATAGATCCGCCTCATGTGTTCCGTTCTCACATTTTATAGATGTTATATTACCATCATCACTTTTATTAGCACGGATATACTTATCATCAACAAATTCTACGCCATTTCTCAAGCAAACCTCATAAAATACTTGAGATAACTTGTCAGTATCAAAATGATAGGCAGTGAGTTCATGAAAATCCCAACCCTCATCTGTGAATCTATTAAGTTCACCAAATCTAGAATGATATCTATGAAACCTAGAAAACTGATTGTACTCTATCTCTGGAAATAGATGAGTAAGTATGAAAAAATCTGATACATCATCTCCTGTCAAATCCCCAAAGGGATAGAAGAAATCTGCATCAGACCATCCTTCAAATTTTATATTAGTTTTATAGGTTGCATTGCATTTAGGCATCCAATCCTTGTCTCTCAATCTAAGAAACTGAAATACATCGTTGATTGCCAGTTGAGTTGATTCGCCTACTCCAATCCTCCCAATACTAGAGGAATATACACATTTTACTTTTACATTATCAAAATACTCTGAGAGAATGGCAGCTGTTACAAAACCAGATGTGCCACCTCCTAATATACAAATACTAGAGATCACCTTTCTGTCTGTTTTCTGAGTGGTGTACATCAAAACTTCCGCCTGGATACCTCTTTTCTAATTTTTCTACATTCATTTCAATGATTTCATCAAAGGTTGTATCAAGTGCCATACATGCTTGAGCAATGTACCAACATATATCACCTAATTCTCTCTTCATATGAAAGACATTCTCTTCATTATATGGTTTACCCTGTAGTAAGATCTTTTTTACTACCTCAGTAAACTCACCAGACTCAGCAGTCAATCCTAGTGCAGCAGTTAGAAGGTGTGATACATCTGCCTTATTTTCAACAAGTTCATTTATTCTAGCTTGTAGAATATCAGAGTCTTGACTAGGAGCACTTGTTACTCCGTAGACAAACTCGATATACTTTTTAGTGTCAACTGTCATTAGAATTTAATTGAAGCAAATTTGTTTTTGATTTTTTTAGTTTCTTCTGTATTATTATACTCTACCTCTTGTCCGCTGTCAATGATATCATTCTGAGCACTCTGTTCTACATCATACAGTTTCATCTTTGCACGGTCAATACCGATCACGAATCTTTTATTAAGAGTGGGATCATTATATCTATTCTTCAACTGTTTAACCATGATCTGATTTACCTCCTCAAGTTCCTCCGTACTAATAAGAGCGAACATAAGATCAGCAGTGGCAGGGAGACCAAAGGATTCTGACGTATCAGTAAGGTCAACGTCACTACTACTAAAACCAGAACGAGTCGTCTGAGTGGCGGAGACGATAGGTACATTAGTCTCAACTGCAAGACCCCTGAGCTCTTCAGCAATCGCCTTAATATAGGAATACGAGTTAACATTTGATCCAGCTCTGTAACGTGATGAAGCACATATGTTTAGATAATCTATGAATATAATATCTGGTTTGAATGATTTCTTCAATGCAAGTTCATTCAACAAACCTTTGAAGTGTCCTGAGTGTGCAGCTGCGGTAGGATATTCTTTGATGATAAGATTACCCTGAGTCTTCTCTGACAACTTAGTAACTTTATTCTCAAACATCTGACGAGGTATATCCGTCAACTGTTGAACAGGAATATTTAGAAGATTAGCATCAATTCTTTCTGCAATCTTCTCCTCAGCCATTTCAAGCGTGATGTATAATACGTTCTTACCTTCGAGTAGAACACTACTTGCGACATGACACATAAACAAAGATTTACCAACACCAGTGCCAGCGAGAGCAATATTAAGTGTTTTGTTTGGAAGGCCGCCCTTCGTAATCTTATTGAAAAAATCGAGGTCGAATTGAATTCGGTCTTCCTTTCTGTGATAGAAGTCAAATCTTTCACTATAATCTTCTAAGTAATCGTGTCCAACATGGTTATCAAATCCAACAGCAAGTGCATCTGATAAAATGGCAGGGATGGCATCAACACCTTTCTTGATATCATGTCCATCTGCAATAGAGATACTTTCGACCAGTGCAAGATAGATTGCTCTTTCTTTACACCATCTCTCTGTAGTATCTATAAGCCAATCTTCCGATGTAGGAGTTGGTTCAATATCATTCAGATAAGTTACTATCTCTTTGTAAGTATCATCGTTTATATCTTTTCTCTTTTCACACTCAATGGTTAGTATTTCTTTCGTAGGGCACTTATCATATGCAACTATAAACTTAGCACACTCATCGAAGATTATCTTTTCATGGGTCTTATCAAAGTAATCTGGTTTTAAAAAAGGTAATACTTTTCTAGTGTATTCCTCATTCGTAACTAGATTCTGAATGATAGTATTCTCAATAGTATCCATTAACTATAATGAAGGTATGTACTCATAATGTATTTCGCACTTCCTGATTTTACTGGCATACCCTTGTGTGGATACTGCCATGTAGGTGGAAACACTAATACTTTACCAGTTTCTGGCTTAATTGTCAATTTATTGTAAGGAAATGTAGTTTCTCCTCCCTTAAAATCATCATTAAGGTAAACTAGAAAGGCAAGATATCGTTTTGCACTTTGATGATCTTGAACATCTGTATGCAAATCAAATTGATCATCTGTGCCTGATTCATATTTTTTTATTCTTAGTTCTTCAAAATATACTTTTTCTGGAAACCATTCTGTATATTCTGGTAGATCTTTTTTATATTCTTTTACTATCTCTAGTATCTTATAACAAAGAATCTGTGTAAATTTTTGATATCCTTTGTCGTTTAGTTCATTCAAATTTACCTGTGTAAACTGTGGTGTGAAAAAATTATCTATTCTTTGCTTACTATCAGAGGATTGATAAGTTTCTATTAAAGTTTTACAAACGTCACCAGTAAACATAGGATATGTTTTGATGAACTTATCCATAACTATATTCTTCTCTGGCAGTTTCTTCCAACTTCGCCATAACCTCGTCGGTAAAATACTCGTCAGGGTTTGCAAGAATTTGTTTTCCGTAGACTTTTTTGCCGTTGACTTCATATCTGCCTGCGACATTTTTCCAGAGTCCACCAAGTTCTCCTAGTTCTAAAAGTCCATAATATCTATCTAAACCACGTTCATCGTAGTAGAGTCTGATCTTTACAGTTTTATTTTCTTTACTCAAACGCGACTTAGCAGTCTTTGCCTTGATAATATTTCCAACGACTTCAGTTCCTTCTTTTTCTTTAGCTTTGCTGAGATAGATGATTGTACTTGCTGCGTACTTGAGACCACTACCTCCACCCATTTCTTTTGTAGGGACGTAAGAACCGATGACATCGTAAGTGTGATTTGTAACTATAAGGGGAATATTCGCTTGTCCAAGTTTAAGAGTTAACATTCTAAATGCACCTTTTACAAGTTGTGATTTGGTCATGTCACGAACCTGTTTATCATTCAGAGCATCGGAGATCTCTTTCTCAGTTGAAAGCATACCGAGAGAATCAAGAACAAACATACATGGTTTACGTTTGTCTTCATCTGTCTTAAGGTATATATCAACTGCTTTCAATGCTTTTGATCTAAACTCTTCAATTGTTACCACATTGACAACAACGAGCCTTTCGAGATCAATTCCTCTAGACTCAAGGAGTCCTCTGTTGACAGCGGCTTCTGTATCAAAATATAAACAATACCCATCAGGATTATTGTCAAGAAAATTTTTAACCATAGCGAGGCTGAAAAAAGTCTTTCCAGTAGAGCTCTCGCCAGCAATAGCGGTAATCTTGTTCCTAGATACACCGCCAAATATAGACCCTGATACAAGGCCGTTAAAAATGTACGAACCTGTGTCAATAAATGTTTCAGTTGATTCTGCCTCGGAGGCAAGTTGGGTGTACTCATCTCCAATCTCTTTTACTATTTCTTTTAAAAAATCCATAATGATTTAGTGTTACTTTAATTCTACCATATTCCACAACAAATTACCACTAATTGATATTCTTGGTTCTTCTGTGTTATAGAATGGATATACTTGGTGATGTAGATTAGATGGAAAAAGCATCATCACTCCTTCCATTTCTGGTTCCATGTAGATAGGAAACTCTACAACATTTCCTAAGATATTGGAATATGTGAACTGAAAATCAGATGCAGCCTTTGAATGAAATGGTAGGTTATGTTGTTCCTGATACCTAGTTGGTATCTTCATCCATACTACAAATGATGTGATGCCTGTGTGAGCATGTTCTGGATTGAACTCTGTCTGATATTGATAGTTGACCCACCAATTCATACTTAATTTTGCTTCAAATTTATTTTGAAGGTCTACATCAACAGGCGGTGCAAAGTTTTTAGGATCAGTTGATACTATTTTATTTGTCAAAGGCCCTGTCACGTTGTTTAAGAAGAAATCATCCTTATCTTTGAGTCCAAGACTACCTGTAATATTACCAGCAAGTCTATGACTATAATCATTACTGTTGTTTACGTTGTCTTTCTCAGCCTGCTCTACAACAGACCAGAGATACTTTACGATATTATCAGGTAATTTAGTTTTATACAGGGAAATGTTTGGAAATTGCCATGGCTCCCATGATATTTCACTCATCTCTCTTTGGATAGTAAACTTCTACATAAGATTCACACTTAGGACAGTGGAGATTAGTTACGAAACTATACTCCTCAGCGAAGGGACACTCATTGTCACCTCCCCATATGAGTTCAGTATTGCAATGCCAGCAATTCATTTCTTAAAAACTCCTAACTTTGCAAGGAGATACACTCCTAGTATAGTCCAGAATACAACTTCTAATCCAACATTGTTCATTGATACTGCTCCAAATCACATTCTACTATTGTCTCCCCCTCATGTTGAACACGTTTGGGTTGTCCTATCTTTGCTAAAATTTCAGCAGGGATTTTTTTCAGAGTAATGTCATAGGGTATCGGTGCATTTGCCACACAGACCCTAATACATTCCCATTGTTCCTCAGTAAAAAAATTATTATGATACATTAGATACCTACAATCTTTCTTTGTCTTTCAAAGTAGTTGTGTAATAACCAAGAACTACTATTTTTCTTGTCTGTGCCACCCACACCGAACTCTAACTCTACTCTGGGATCATCTCCAAACTTATCTGTTTCTGGTGTATTGTTTGATCCACGATCTCCACCATTGGCAAAGACTACAGTTTGTGCAATCTCCAAACATGCAGAGATGGCATTACAAGCAGAACCATGTTCATCATCTTCTACTGTAATCACAGCATCAACCATGTCTAAATGCCTTATAATTTCGGCGCGTTCCTTCCATGATTGAAAGTATTGTCCTTTCTTTTTAGTCAACCATTCTTCTGTGTTTAATCCTACTACGAGATAGTTAGTAAGTTCTCTTGCTTTCTCGAAATATGCAATGTGGCCACTATGAAGAGGATCAAAACCGCCTGTGACTAGAGTGAGTATTCTCTTCTTAGTCATCAAACTCTCCTTTCCGTGCTAAGTATACTTTAACATCATTATACTCCTTTTTTATGCTCTCGGCAAACCAGTTGGCAGGATCTCTGCCATCGAAGACTTTCATTTGTTTATCGGAAAATATGCCGTTGTCTGTCCAGCATACAATATAACGTGTCATGAGAAGAAAGATTCAAGTGTATTTTTGCGTTCGGTCTCCCAACCTATGCAATCAAGAATTACCTTTACAGGTTCTAGAAATGATTTATTAAACTGTAGTTCATAGTCTACATGTTTATCTAGGTCAAGTTCTTTAGGGAAATCTTGAATAAAAGATATAACATTTTCATGCATCCAGTTTGGTGTCCTAAGATAACAAAATTTTATCTTTTCACCATTGTTGATAGAGGCATACTTATGATCTATTTCTTTCTTCTTTGTATAATGATTATATAATATCGCCCCACGAACATGAATAGGACATCCCTTTAGATACATGTCAGATGAAGACTTCCATTTTTCTACATTAGAAACTGTACGAGGAAATGCAACTTCTTCTGGTGGTAATGATTTGAATTCTTTCCTACACTTTTCAATATATTCAATTACATCATCCTCTGTGCCATTCATCAATATTTTAAATGCATCTTTCAAAAACTTACGGCATGGTGCAGGGGTTGAAGTCTTGATTGCCTCAATACCCATGATCTTTAGTTTTGCATCTTCATATCTTACACCTTCACTATCCCACACGTTTAGAATATATCTTTTCTTTGCTGTCCATATACCAGTTGAAGCGATATTCTCTCGCTTCATTATCATTTTTTGATCGTAGGCGTTAACGTAGTCTGCCAATTCTTGGTAAGAACTTTCAATATAAGGCTCAAGTTCCATTTCACAGACCTTATTAAGGAACCCGACAATGCCTTCAGTAGTTTTTTCTCTCCCTTTGTATACAGCTTCGACCAGACTACCCATATGCAAATAGATAGAATCAGTGTCACTAGCAATAACATAATCTTTACCCTCCGTTTTTAGAATAGTGTTCATCTTTTTGTTCATTTTGTTCTCTATCCAACGGATAGAAACCTGACCAGATAGTGTAATAGCTTCTGCGTTGGCAAGTTTAAAATAGCGAAAATATTGATTACCAATAGCACCATAAGCAGAGTTAAGTGCAATCTTCTTGGACATTTGAACGTTGTTACATCTTGCAATTTCTTTTTCAAGATCTTTTGTTGGTGTCTTTTCATACTGTTTCTTTGCCTTAATCATTCTTTTTTTGAAGATGACACGTTCCTTATACATCTTCTCCATGAGTTCTGGTAAAAATCCCTTTTTATCTTTACTATACATTGCACCATTGGCACATATAGCAAAGTCTTTATAAAGTTCAAAGGTATCTTCTTGATTCAATAATCTATCTACACTAGCACTAGGATGTTTCTTATCTTGTAATGTCTCTGGTGAGATATTATACTGCATGATCAAGTGTGGATATAGTGAGTTTAAATCAAAAGATACCACCCACTCATACCTACCAGGCTTAGGTTCTTTCACATATGCACCAGCGTACTTTGCATCTTTAGAATTACGATCCTTTTGTGGGATCACTATATTTTTTTTCTTTAAGTAATTGTATATAATCGCATCCCATGTACGAACTTGGAAAGCAACATCAGTAAAGTTTATCTTAGCGTCGTAGGCACGAGTACAACATAGATCAATTAGTTTTAGTTTGTCCTCAAGACGGTCTACCAGTTCAACGTCAACAATGTTGTAGTCTACAAACTTTTGCCAATTTTTTGTATAGAACTCACGGAATGTATCATACTCACTGTGATCTAATTTCTGTTGTCCTAGTTCCATGAGAGCGATATGATCCAATCGAAAACTCTCTTGATTTGAAGTAGCAGGGGATTTTTTGTATAGATCTAAGTAATCAATTACAGATACGCCTGCAATATCATATACAATATTATCTCTACCAGCAATCTTAATTTCATTTCTTCTACAGATACCCCAAGGTGACATTCTCTTGGCATATTTCTCACCCATTAATCTTTCTATACGACCCATAAGATAAGGAATATCATACATCTCACAATTCCACCCTGTAATGACCTCAGGCGTGTGTCTTTGCCACCAATCTACAAATGTAGTGATCAATCCTTCTTCACTATGGCAGTCCACATACCTATGATTCTTTTTGTTGGGATTAGTTTTGTATGGTCTAGATCCAAATGTAGTAATAAATTTTGTATTGTAATCCTGTACTGTAATTAGTAATAATTCTTCTGCAACATTAAAGACATCGGGGAAACCATTCTCTGCAGCAACCTCGATGTCGATAGTAACTAATTTAATTTTGTTTAGATCAAACTTTATCTCGTCCTCTGGATAATTCTCAGAAATATATTGATGAACATATCTCTCATTACCATATATGTTGAAGTTTTGAACCTGTGAATACTTGTCTATAAACTCTCTGCAATCTTTGATCGTGCCTGGTTTGACAGGATCTACCAACTCACCATCTAAAGTTTTCCATTTACTTCTTTTTCTTTTTGTAGGCACATAAAATGTAGGATGAAACTCAACCCTATCTTCAAAATGTTTTCCATTGTCATATCCTCTGACCAACATATTGTTGCCGATCTGAAAAACATTTGTATAAAACTTCATTCTTTAGTAGCTAACTTCAAATAGGCGTCCACTAATGATTTGTGTGGTTCAACCAATGATAATATTTTATCAGAACATATCATAATGTCAACATCGTCAGTTACATCTCCTAACCAAGGAGACATTTCTTTTCCAACTATCTTGTATGGAGATATCATTTTACAGTTGGGATCTCCAATATCAAGAGCTGCTACTTCCTCTACTCCAGATATCAACACATCACCGTTTACTAATGCAAGTATTTTAATTTCCTGTTCCATTCATTCTTGCCTCATAAGATTCTTTGACCATTTTCTTAGGTTCTACTATCGCTACAACCCAACTAGGATCTATAGATATCTTTTTTTCATCTGATAAAGGCATAAAAGGATAATATTGAACACTGTATTTTGTTTCTGTATCTTCTTTACCTTCAGTAAGCATTACTGGATCTTCAATCAATTTACAACAGAAAGGATTTTCAAGAACTATAAAGATGGGTTTATCATTCTCATCTACTAATTCCTTTACATCTGCTATAACTTCTTCGTTTGACTTTAGTAGAACTAATTTTATCGACATTGCATCTTATTTAGTAATAAAGAGGGAGGTTGGATTCCTGTGTACCAACAAATAACGGGCATTACTACAGTAAGTAAATACGTCATTGCCTGAGACCCGATTGGTTGATCGGTTCTGCATCGCTGCAGCAGCACCACCTGTGTCTCATCACCTTAACCAGCGGTTGCCAGTAAGTTTATTCAGTCACTCCCATGTTGCGTCCAACAAATATATTATGACACAAAAAAGGGGGTTTGTCAACCCCCTGTGTATTATTGAAAAAGTATCTTGATGTTACACCACTTGGCGTAATGAATTCCTCGGTAACAGAGAAGTGCAAACACCTCATCTGGATCGTGGATTTCTGGATCGAATTCAGGCACTATTGGATGTGCCAATGTAAATTTGATGTTTAACATTTTCTTAACCTCCTGTAACATATTTATGTTCGGAGTTCCTGACAAATGCGTATTAATTACTACATCTTAATATTCTTTACAGATAATCCTTCCTTGCATGATGTTCTGGGATCACTTTGCCTAGTTTGACAGTAAGAAGTCCATCTTTAAATTGAACCTCTCTCACTTCAGTATCTTCAGATATTGTCCAAGCTCTGCTGAAGTTTCTTTGTGCTAATCCTCTGTGAACATACTCAGCGTCTTCTGTATCGTCTTTAGTTCCCTCTACGATGAGTTTTCCATACTCAGTATAGACTTTGATCTCCTTCTTACTAAATCCTGCCAGTGCGATCTCTAGGCGAGACTCAACATTGTTTAGTTGGATTAGATTATATGGAGGATAGTTCGGTGTTGTATCAAAATTGAAGAATGAATTTAAGTAATCATCCATGCCAATTGAATTCTTCGAGATCTTATCCATTAAGTCTGGAAGATTGGCAGTACGGTATCTTTGAATTTCCATTTGGTTCTCCTTTAAAAGCGAGTGTAAATTGTGTCCCTTACGGCGACACTACTATTTAACCACAAAACACAAAAAAAGGGGGTCGTATAAACCCCCATAATATCTTGTGATAACCGTCAATCTGCCTTTACAAAAGCACTTGGAGACGTTTGTACCACTTTCTTTTTCTTACCTATGTTATACTTAGTTTCAAGAGTCCAATCACCTTTGTCTTTATATGAAAGTACTTTAATTTGATTTAAAGGAGCAACATCAGTAATCTGTTCTGTGTTAATAATAGTAATCAATCCCCAATCAGATAGTAGAGTAATGATTCTATTACGGCGTTGAACATCATTGATAGAAAGGTTTGCAGACTTTCCATCTAATGCAAATAGTTCTTTAAAATGAACGATATAGTATCTACCTTGCTTATGAAGAATATGGCATGATTGATATATCTTCTTCTCTTTTCTAGAAGCTACACCAATCCTAGTGAGAGTTTCTCTAACTTTTAAGAAATCATCTGGTTCATTTAATGTGACTTCGATCATTTGATCCTGTGACCAATCAATCTCAGGTTCTACAAACCCACTCATGTTGTACCTCCAACGTCAATTTTCGATTTAATGTAATTCAACTGCTCTTTAGATAATATCTTTAGTGCTTGAATTGCTTTGTCATTACTATAACCATAGTATGATTTGACAACATCAAGATTCTTGATCTTATCTTTTCGGAGCCACGGAGAGAATCTCTTCTTTTTCCTGATACTATTTAGATAAAATTGATATTGAAGGTCTTTTGCCAGGTGTGCATTTAGGTTCATTTCATTGGCAAACATGATGCAATCAAGGTGTGCAGACATACATTTATTGATAATAAATGGAGAGTACTTCTTAATTAACTGAGGATCTTCTAATGTAATATCCTGTTTGTTTAGGTTGATAGAGTTCAACCAATCTTTTAAATCTGCCATATCACCTAATAATATCTATCTCATCTGGATTAGTATTCCAAGTCTCCAACTTAGTCCTCAATCTTCCTTCATCTTTGAGTTTGGTATATCTCTTTGCAGCCATCTTTTTCCAATGTCCAACTATCTGATCTACTTCAAACCTATCGTAATTATCTGCCTTGATAAGAGTATCTTGTTCTCCTAGAATAACTTCTCTACTATTCTTAAATCCATATGTAGACATATAGAAACGTTTCTGTTGAGTAAGATTCTTAGCAGAAAGTATTGCATCATTGAACTGTTTTAGTTTCTCAGTATCATTCAAACATTTTTTTATAATTGAAATCATCTTTGTTTGAATCTTTAGTTTTCTACTTGATGCATCTTCCTTTACTAGAAGTTTGTCGTTGTTTCTAGCTGTAAACCATTTGTTTAGTTCTTGAAATATGGAATCGTGTATTAGTGGAGTAAAGTCACTAACAGTTAATCCTTTATATCTCATGTATGGTTTGAGTCCATCATATTGAGATGATGATTTTGTCGTTCCATACAATGATGTAGTTTCAAACAAACAAATATCCGCATTGTACTTCTTGTTCAAAGTCTCTCTAGCAAGATGAGAACAACATAACATTGCTAGGAGTTTACCACCAAGATAATTAAATCCAAATGGTTGAGTGGGAACAATAATGAATCCCATGATAGCATGTCTGTTGAACCTAGTTAATTCTGGTACATTACCTAACCAATCATTTCTAGGTTTAGAATTTATAGTAGGAGATCCAAATCTACAGAATCCGATAGTCTTATCTGTAGTGGTCTCTTTTACAATCCACTTGAGAGCTTTCCCTGGCACAGATTTCTCTATAGCATGAGATGTAGTAATCTCTAATCTTTCATTAAAGTATTCATTACTAAATCCATTCTTCTCTCCAGCGGGAAAGATTTTGATCTGCATATCGTCAGGGTGCATATCAAAATCAGTGAATAGATCATCCTCAGGCCCCATACCAAATAAAGGCACAGGTAGTTGAGCCATACGATCTAGTTTTACATTACGAAGGTATTCATCAATTCTTCCAGTATTAGAAAAATAATTAATGAATTTATCTGCCGCATAAACAGCATCAAGTTCACTTAAAATCATTGTATAATAGGCATACCATACTCAGGTTCAGAAGGCAGTGTTTCATACCTTGGGCCTGGAACAGGCATAGTTTTGGGTACAGGCATTGTAAGAACCTCTATGAGTAAATTAATATCCGCAGATATAGCATCGCCTGTTTCTGCCATTCTACGATATCCATTACCGATATAGATTTGTCCAACAACAACGGCAATAGTTGCTGCACCCCAGAACAGATAGTATCTAGAGGATTTTATTTGTGCTTTGGTTTTAGCAAAAGTTGATTTGGTCATTTGAATTCACACTCCACCATGATTTCGGTCATACATGCCAATAGATTAATCTCTTGATCTGCCACAAAAGCAATCTGATATTGATACTTGGCAATTATCAATACTGCGGCTGCAATACTAGCACCCTCAAGAGTGTCAAATAAAGCGTCGTAAACACGACGAAGAAGTACAGAAGGATCATTGTCAAGATTATTGACACACCATTTTCTGACTTCTGGGAATTTCTTCTCTTTAAGATTTTTGATAAGATCATTTATATTAACCTCAGAGAAACTAGCAAGAATTGAAGAATCAATCTTACCACCAACTGAATGTCTTTGACATTCATTTAACACTCTCCTCCAATCAGGAAAGTGTTTGTTGATTAGTTCTGCTAGAACTTTCTTGTCAGCTTCAATACCTTCAAGTTCTAGTATTGAAACTAGACGTTTGAAGAACTGTGCTGCAATAGCTGACTTATCTTTACCTTTAACACTAAACTCAATTACTGCACATCTTGAATGAAGTGGTTCAATAATTCTGTTCTTGAAGTTACATGTAAAAATAAATCTACAGTTCTTGTAGAAGGATTCTATATTCGCTCTGAGTAGAAGTTGAACATCATGAGTTGTATTATCAGCCTCATCAATTATGATTACTTTATGTTTTCTGTCTGCATCCATCAACGATACAGTAGAAGCAAAGTTCTTTGCTTGATTTCTAACTGTATCTAAAAATCTACCTTCATCTGATCCATTAATTACATAACAATCAACACCAAGTTCAGCACATAATGCTTTTGCAACTGTGGTCTTTCCAATACCAGGCGGGCCTGCTAGTAAGAGATTAGGAATCTCTCCTTTTACTAGAAACTCTCGAAATGTTTTCTTTGTACTCTCTGGTAGAATACAATCATCAATAGTTTTAGGTCTATACTTTTCTACCCATATAAATTCATCCCTCATCTTTTCTTGCCACCATATTTACAGAAGGTTGGATTAGTGCAAGTAGATCCTCCGCTGTATGTTTGGAGGGCATCTGTGCCACATAATCTTCCCATTCAGCGTATGTGCTTTCTGGTTTGATGTTTGCAATCAATGTGACTGCTGCAATATTTTTGAGAGTTTCTTCATCCATCTTATCAACTGTATATTTACAGTATTCATGAATCAGTTGTTCTCTACTGATGTGTTTCATAATTAAAATCCTTTGGACTTTTTCTTAGTCTTTGGTTTGTCAATAACGTGTACAACGGCATCAAATGCTGGTAGTCTACAATTGTTCCACCACCACTCTTGAACCTCATCCCACGA
>VTLG01010714.1_pt1 | contig 13827 bp, 5 predicted proteins | sample 4694571 | NCBI WGS metagenome assembly VTLG01 (sample SAMN12604809, study PRJNA352737) | marine metagenome | biome: ENVO:00000447; feature: ENVO:00000209|ENVO:00000569|ENVO:01000036; material: ENVO:00002151; isolation source: viral sequences binned using virsorter ...
CGATACCGAACTATCCGCAGTGAATGCAATATTGGGAGCTATCGGACAGTCACCAATTACACAATTAAAAGATCCAACTACTGGTACTGTAACTAATGCTAACCCAGAAGTACAGTTTATATATAATCTATTACGTGACTCTAATGTTGATACACAATCGGAAGGTTGGCATTTTAATATAGAGAAACATGTCGCATATACACCAGATGCTAATGGTAAAATAACTATTGCTAATGATATCCTTAAGATGGATTTAACAAATGGTTGGATTGATAGAAAATATGACGTTGTAAGAAGATATGATTCTAATGATAATAAATATTATTTATATGATAAATATAATCACTCTAATGACTGGTCTGATCATACAGAACTCAGTTTAGATATTATAAAACTATATCCTTTTGAGGATTTACCTATTGTATTTAGAAGATACATAACTCATAGAGCTTCTAGGCAAGCAGCTACATCCTTAGTAGCTAATCCACAATTAGTACAACTACTAGCACAACAAGAAGCTATGTCTAGAGCTGCTTGTATGGAGTATGAATGTAACCAAGGTAATCCTACTATGTTTGGATTCCCAGAAGATTCATCATATACTACTTATCAACCATGGAGGAATCTTAGAAGATAATGGCAGGAATTAGACAGTCTATACCTAACTATGCTGGTGGTATATCAGAACAACCTGATCAATTAAAGAGACCTGGACAAGTAAAAGATATAGTAAATGGAGTACCTGATGCTATTCGAGGTCTATTTAAAAGACCTGGAACTGCAAGAGTAGGTACAGCTAAGTTAGCTAATGTACAATCTGATGGTTCCTATTTTTATTATCATAGAGATGGAGAAGAAGGTAGTTATATAGGACAGATAGCTGCTAATGGTACTCCTAGAATATGGAAAGCAGAAGGAGATAATCCTGGAGTTGAGCAAACTATTGCTTATGGTACTGGTGGAGAAACAGCAATAAAGACTTATCTATCTAATTCTAATCCTGAAAACTTACAGTTCCTAACTATTAATGATACTACATTTGTTACTAATAGAGATACTAATGTAGCTACTACAGGTACTACAGGAGGTGAACCTGATGACCATTTTGCTTATATTGATTTATTAAGAACAGAAAATGGTAGGCAATATGGTTTAAATATTTATGATAATAATACTGCTGGCACTACAATAAATAGAGCTACTAGAATTAAAATATCTAGTGATACTTTATCAGAAGCTAATGGTACAGGGCATTGTCCAGGTATAGGTACACAAGTATTTGCTGTTACAGCTGCTGGTTCTTATTCATCTGACATATCATGGGTAAAAGATGCTTCTGATAATACAGTAACTTCTGGAAAAGAAAATTTAATATTCAGATTAACTGCTTTAGGTCAGCAAGGTCAAGGAGCTGCTGTCGATGATGGTGCTTATGGTCCTTCTAACTACAGATGTACTTATAGTAGAGATGTTGATTTATTACATGGAGGAGAGGGTTGGGTAACTGGGGATACAACTCAAGTTACTTTAACTTCAGCATCAACAAACTATAATTATGTTATAGAGGTAATAGAGCATGAAGCTATCACTGTTAAAGGTAATATAAAAGCAGTACGTCCTTCTCCTACACCATTTGATGCAGATACAGCAGTTACTGCAGATACTATTTTAGGCGGTATAATTTCAGAATTAACTAGTACTGGAATTACAGCTACTGTAATAGGTAATGGACTTTATTTAACTAAATCCTCATCATTTAATGTAGAAGTAACTGATCCAGATTTAATGAGAGTAATGCAATCTAGCATTAATAATGTAACTGAATTACCTACTCAATGTAAACATGGTTATATCGTTAAAGTATCTAATGCTAGAATGTCTGAGGAAGATGATTACTACCTTAAGTTCCAAGGTGAAAATGATAGAGATGGTGCTGGTGGATGGGAAGAATGTGCTAAACCTGGAATAGTATTAGGGTTTGATGATGCAACTATGCCTCATGTTATACAAAGAACAAGTATAGCTAACCTAGGACAAGCAAATGAAATAGCTACCTTTACTGTTAAACAGTTTGATTATGCAGATAGAGAAGTAGGAGATGATAATACTAATCCTATAGCTAGATTTAATGGTAATCCTATTAATAAAGTTTTATTCTTCCGTAATAGAATAGTCTTTTTATCGGAACAATATGTTATATGTTCAAGACCAGGTACAGCTGATAAGCCTGACTTCTGGGTTAAAACAGCTTTAACTAGTAGCAATAGTGATCCAATAGATATAGCTAGTAGCTCTACACTTCCTTCTAAATTATTTGATGGTATAGAAACTCAGACTGGATTAGTATTATTTAGTACAAATCATCAATTCTTACTAGCTTCAGATGATACAGTTTTCAATCCAGATACAGCTAAGTGTAGAAGTTTAGCAGTATATAATTATAATGAAAAAGTACCTCCTATATCTTTAGGTGTTAGTGTAGGCTTTATAGATAACTCTGGAAAGTATAGTCGTTTCTTAGAAATGGCTGCAGTTAAAAGAGAAGGACCACCAATATTAGGTGAGACTAGTCTTATTGCACCGACTTTATTAGAAAAAGATATTGTAGAAGTTACTAATTCTAGAGAAAATAGTATAGTATTATTCGGTAAAACAAATTCTAATACAGTTATAGGTTATAAATATTTAACAGAAGGAAACGAAAGACGTCAAGCTGGTTGGTTTAAATGGAAATTCAATCGTCCTTATAAATATCATTTTATTATTAATGATCAGTATTTCTATTTAGATACAGATAACTTCTTACAAGTTATGAGTCTGACTCAAACAGATTCAGATATATCTATCGATCAAGATTCTGTTAATTACTTAATACACTTAGATAATTATACTACAGTTAGTAGCGGTACTTATGATACAGCAACTAAGAAAACTACTTTCGCTAATCAATCCGACTGGATAGATGATGTAGGAACTACTACTAATAAACTTGTCTTAGTAGATACAGATTCAAATACAGCAAGAGAAGGTAGATATGCAGAGTGTACTGTAGTTAATACAGATGACTTTACAGTACCTGGAGATTGGTCTAGTGCTACATTGAATATAGGTTATCTATATGATTACCAAGTAGATTTACCTAGAGTATATGTAACACAAACACGAGGAGAACGTACTGTATCAGATGTTAATTCATCACTTATTGTACATAGATTGAAGTTTAACTTCGGTAAGTTAGGTCTTTATGAAACTACTTTAACTAGATTAGGTAAAGATCCTTATACAGAAATATATGAATCTGCAGAGTTAGATGAGTATTTAGTATCAGATGCACCTTACTTAGATGAAGCAATAAAAACAATACCAGTTTATGAAAATAATAGAAATGTAGATATAACACTTAAATCCACACACCCATCACCTTCTACTCTACGATCAATGAGTTGGGAAGGTGATTATACAACTAAGTATTATAAACGTGCCTAATTACATTCACCCAATAACGATTGAGGCTGCCAAAGAGGTAGCCTCTAATCTACGTCCAGAAGACCGTAGAGAGGTCGAAGAGGGTCACGGGCTAGATCCTATGGAAGAACTAGTCTGGGCTGCTCAGAACCTCGAATGCGTGTATTTTGAGGTGCCTAACGGCAAGACTGCTGGTATGGCTGGCGTAGAACATGATGGTACAATATGGATGCTAACTACTCCTGCAATTAATGATTATCCAATCACCTTTGCTAGAGAAGCTAAACGCTATGTAGATAGTAGACCAGAAAAATACTTATATAATATAGTTGATGAACGTAATACTGTTCATTTAAAACTATTAAAATTTTTGGGCTTTAATTTTTTACGAAAAATTTCTCATGGTCCAAACAAATTAACCTTTATTGAATTTTGCCGTGGCACTTTCAGCAGCGATGGCCGGACTTAGCTTTGCAAGCTCATTGTTCGGACCAGATAAAAATGCAGCCGCTATACAGCAGGCTAAAGCAGAATATGGGAGAAGATTACATGAATATTATGGTAAGATTGCTAACTATTTAAACAAAGGAGCTTCTTTAAAAATAAGAGGAAGTACTAATGTTTTAGGATTATCTCGAGATGTAGGCGATGCAATGGAATGGACTGGCCAACAAGTAGCTAGTTCTTTTAGAGGTATGGAAGCCTTACGAATGAAAGAAGCTAAGAATGAAATAATTTCAGAAGAAGGTAGAGCTGAATCTAGAGGAAGACGAACAACAACAGCATTGCTAAAAGAAAGAAGTAATCTAGAAAATAAAATATTTACAGCAAAAGGTATAGGAGCATTTAAGAAACAACTTGGTGCTCAAAGAAAATTCGATCAACAAGAAATGCAACGTATAGCAGAAAGACCTCAGATTCCTTCATTTGGACCACCAGTAATGATACCAGGTAAACAATCTGGATTTAGTAAATTTACAGGTGCTTTAATGTCAGGTTTAGGTACTTATAGTTCAAGCTTAAGTGCGATAGATGATATAAAGGGTTTCGTAGACCTACCTAAATGGGTGAGTTAACATGGCAACATTAGCAGACTTATTAAAAGCTAGCACAGGATCATCAGCAGCATCTAAAATTGATAATGTTGATATAAGTGATCTTAACTATGCAGCTAGCAAAATCGATCCATCTAAATCTATCGAAGAAAATCAAGTAGATAGTCAAAATGTTTACAATCGACACATAGCTTTTGTTATGTCTCAGATTTCAAACGATCAAAAGTTAAAACAAGGAGGACCATTTGCAGACTTAAATGATCTTGCTAAAGGACTTTCGAAAGCTACAAAAGCTAAGAAAGAAGTAGCTAAAAAAGATGAGTTAAGAAGGTGGCAAAAAGGTGTCCAAGGTGCCGGAGACGATCAAAGAGTTATAACTGAGAAACAATATAATGAACAAAAGCAAAATGAAATAGAGAAAAATAAAATTGATGGAAAGATCAATGCTGCAATAGATAATCCTGAGACACCAACAGATGAAAAGAGTGCATTGCTAAATGATTCTTATGGTGATCGATTTAATCAGACTCATACTAACGGAGCACAAGCCTTAACAGATTTTTCTGAGGCTACCTATTTAGGTATGAGAGACACGAAACTATATATACCAGAATTAGGTCAATGGCTGACCTTACAAGAAGCTATTGATACAGAAGCTGTACTTCCTGATGGTACTCCTGTAGCACCTTTAATAAGAGATGAGTTATTATTTGAAACATATAGTAAACTTGGTGGTGAGAAAGTAAATCGATTTTATTTAAACACTATCTACTTTCCTAAGATTAAACAATTTTTAGAGCGTACAGTTGCTGAAGAAACTTCTCAACATTTAGCAGCAAAAATGAAAACTCATGAGAAGAAAACTCTTAATGAGTTTGCTGATTGTTTAGGTTCTAAAGACGGTACGTGTCTAGCTGGATCACAAGAACTCTTAGGTACTGATGGTATATTATATAAGAACTCGCTTGGTCCTAATAAGATGGCAGGCTCTATGGATATATTAAAGCAAAAACTTGATAGAGCAGTAGAATTAAATTTAATTGATATAGAAGATGTATATTCTGCATTATCTCCTGATAAGTTATACTGGGATAAATCTCAAAATAAAGCAGTTCCTATGGAACAACACTCAGTACTAAAAGAACTTGCTGTATCATTAAGAGATAAAGAAGCTACCCTATTTGCTGAAAAGAACCGAGAAGATACTGCTATAATAAATGGTACTATTAGTCTTAAAGGACAAGAGTTTTTAGCAAGAGTAAATGAGCTGTATCCAAATGGGGCTACAAATGATCAATACTGGGGTATGGTAAAACAATTTTTAATTGATCCTATAAATGAAGATTTACAATCGAAAGGAATCTTTTATGAATTAGATGATAATAATCTAAAAATTTCAGCAATACATAATTCTTATAGTACTAAAGAAGAAAGAAAGGATGATGATTTAATAAGAGAAATTAGAACACTTTTGGCAGCAGAAGGGCTTACTCCAAGAGTTCAGCAAAAAATTAATAATATTTCTAGTCCTGAACTAAAACAAACATGGACTACTAGAGGTAACTTATTTCCAAATGATACTTCTAAAGCTACTAAAGAATTTAACACTACTTATTTAACAGGTGAAAAAAGCTATGTAACAGCGTATGCCAAGGATAAGGGTTGGAAAGGTGATAAGGAAGTAACGATGACAGCAAGAGTTCAAACAAGAGCTGCGTCTTTCTTTAGTGCTAATTTTAAGACAGAGTATCTAGTTACTGGAAATTATGCAGATGCATTTGAGAAAGCACGTATAGCAACACAGCAGGCAATTACCAATGGAGACTTTGATGATGATCCTGAACTTGTTGATACTGATAAAGTAATTAACAATCAAAGGCGAGCTATTAAAATAATACAAGAAGGAAGTAATGTTGCTAGTGCTAATGGAGCATTGACTAGTGAAATACCCTTACCAGGTGAAATGGAGGTAATAAAAGAAATTAATGCAAATCCAGATAAATTTGCAGTAACAGCACATCCTTATTATGTACAAGTTGCAGGACCAATAAAAGATGTTAACGGTTTGCAAGTACAAACATCACGACTTTCAATAGTTAAAGAAAATTTAAGTAGCCAAATACCGAAAGCAGAGTATATTATACAAAGATCTAGTCAGTTTGATTTTGGTGAGGAAGCTTTAAGTAAAGAACAGATGCAATTATTAAATAATAAGAATAACGGATCTGGTACTGCTCAAGCTTTTGCAGGAGTTGAAGTTGAACCGACATTAGATTATATAGAAGTAATCGATAGGGGTAAAACTAAAAGTGGTATTAGAGATGGTCAAAGGGTACAAATACCAGCAACTAAAGAAGTACCAGATTCTGATTTAGATAGAAATCAGCTGGCTTGGATTGTAGAGACATTTATATCTCCAAGATCTAAATCAAATAGAGGAGGATCTGGATATAATACTATATATTATAATGGTAAACCTGTAAAACTAGAAAATCAAGAAGTACTTACATCTGATCTAAGTTTGTGGGATATTGTAGAAATGGCTGCAACTGATCCTAATCATAGTCACTTTGGTATGTTTGGTTTTGGAAGAGAAAATATAATAGATCTTATAAGAGACAGATATGGTGGAGGGGAAGCTTTAAAAGGTATTCCTTTTGATCAACGTGTTCAACAAGAATTACTATTAGATAAAATAAGATCAAAAGCTTTCCGAGGACAAATGTTATCTACAGCATCTGCTAAAGAATTAAGAAAAGCTTTAAAACTTAATAAGAGCGACTCAGAAGATCTTTACAGAGTTTTAAATTATTCACTACTTACAACATATGAATCATATGGAGACGCTCAAATTCCAAGTGGTCTAGTGAACTTCTTTGATGCGCCTATAAATAAACTACACAACCTTCTACCTGCACTACTCTATGAGGTACTAGAACAATAATGGAAGAAAACACAGGAATAGATCTATCTAATATACAAATAGATGAAGAGGGTCTTAATAAGACTTTAGATGTACTTGATAATGCATCTAATCTTGTCGAATATCAAGACGCTTCAAATCGGCGTGAAGAACAGCAACAACAACAACTCCAACAAGAGCAACTTGCAGTAGACGATCCAAGGAATGCCGAGAAGTGGGGATTTAAGGGTGTTGCTAAAGAAGCTGAATCTATTTTATCAGGTGGTCTACAAGACACAGCTTCCTCAGTAGCAACATTTCCTGAGCGTACTATAGATGCTCTCTCAGGAGAAATGAAAAAAGAAAGGGATGAAAAAGGTTATTATCAACCTGAATGGACTCCCTTTACTGATGAAGATAATCCTATAATAACTAAAACATGGTGGGGTCAATTAGCTAGAAGTACTGTACATTTCGGTACTTTAGCTCTTGGAACTGTTCTTACAGCTAAGGCTTTAGGAGTTACAGCACCAGTATGGTTAACAGGTATGGCTGGATGGGGCTTAATAAGAGCCGCAGGAATAGGTGCTGTATCCGATCTGATATCTAAGGAGTCAGACGGTCATAACGCACTTGGTATGTTAAGAGATAGGATGGGTTGGATGGATACTCCGTTATCTACTAAAGATACTGACCATCCTATGATGATGAAATTTAAAAATATCGTTGAGGGTATGGGTATCGGTTTAGTATTTGATGGAGCATTAACTCTATTAGGTAAAGGAACTAAACCTATTAGAACTAGAGTTTTAAATAGATCAAAATCTATTGATGATCAAACTTTAGCTCAAGGATTATATGAATTAAGAAAGAATGAAACAGAATTTCGTGCTGCTAAAAATAGACCTATAGCTGATGCTGAACAAGGTGCCTATCTTTCAGAAGATGATCCATTTGTAATATGGGAGAATCAGAAAAAGATCAGACAGAATTGGGGATCTGAAGAAGGTGCAGCTGGAAACCTTACTACTAATGTACAAAAAGAACGTATAGCTAGAGAAGGTAATATCGATGCAGAGTTAGTTGATAATGTTTTAAGAAAACTCTTAAGTAATGAAAAGTATCAAAGAGTTATAGAACAAACTAAAGGTAGTAGAAAAAGATTAGTTGAAGTATTTGGAGATGCTGTAGCAGCTCACCAACGTATAACTCAAGGTAGAAATCCTGCTGAATTATCATCTGAAGATTACTTAGAAGAATTGTATAAAGTATTCGATGTCTATGACAAGGGCGGTCCTGATGAAATAGCTACTATTACTAGTAGAAATATAGTTGTTGCTGACTTAGTTGTAGGTACACTAATACAAGAAATTAGAGATAGAGGTATAGCAGGTAGAGAATTAGCTGATTGGGTTGATCTTACTTCAGTTGATGGACCTTTAGAACAGATAGCAGATACAATGTTAACTGCTTTAACTGAAGCTAAAAGAGCTAGAATTGTTAAATCTAAGAACTTTGCAGAAATAGGAGCTGGTAAAAAGAGATATCTTCAAGAAACTCTTAAGAAAGAGATGGTAGATACAAGAGAATCTATCATATCTATGCTTAATTTGGCTAAAGGTGAAGATGGTGGAGAGTTATTAATGGCTCTATTTGAAGCATTCTCTTCTATGAAAACAGTTAATAGTCTAGATGACTTTGATAGCTGGGCTAGAAAGATGATAAGAGGTGGAGAAATTGAAGGTAAACAACAGTTAGGAACTATCATAAGAAGCTTACAAGGTATTACTATACATAGTATTCTAAGTGGACCTAAAACTCCTATGAGAGCTATAATGGGTACTTCTACAGCTACTTTCCTTAGACCATTTTCTACTGCAATAGGTGCTGCTTTAAGATATCCTATAACAGGTGATGGAGCTACATTACGTGCTTCTTTATCTTCTGTAAATGCTATGGTAGAAGCTATTCCAGAAAGCTTTGAATTATTTAGAAATAGATTAAATTCATATTGGACTGGTGAATTGTCTACTGTTAAGACTAGATTCCAAGAATATACATCTGATGATCAGAACTGGGAAATTATAAGACGTTGGGCAGAAGAAAGTGGTAGAGCTACACCAGGAGATGTAGCTATGTTTAGAATGGCTAATATGGCTAGAGCATTAAATGATAATTCTTTCTTAGGCTACTCTACTAAGATAATGGCAGCAACTGATGATTCTTTTACTTATATTTTAGGCAGAGCTAAGATGAGAGAGAAAGCTATGCGTTCTGCTCTAGATGCTCAAAGTAAAGGAGTCTTAACTGCTTATCAAGAAATAACTCCTGAATTACTGAGACGTTTTGAAGATGATTTCTATGCTGAAATATTTGATGGTAATGGAGGTATTAAAGATGAAGCAGTTAAATATGGTCGTAAAGAAGTTACTCTTACTAAAGAGTTGAAAGGATTTGCAGGAGGTTTAAACCAAGTATTCCAAGCTAATCCATTTGTTAGACCATTCTTTTATTTCGCTAGAACTGGTGTTAATGGTTTAGAATTGACTGCTAAACATACACCTGGATTCAACTTCTTAGTTACAGAATTTAATGATATAGCATGGGCTAAACCTGATGACTTATCTAATGTTAGGCAGTATGGTATTACAACACCTGAAGAATTAGCTAATGCTAAAGCACTTCAAACAGGTCGTTTAGCTATGGGATCTGCTCTTGTAACTATGACTTCTATGGCTTGGATGAGAGGTGAAATAACTGGTAATGGTCCTATTGATAGGACTAAACGTCAGATGTGGAAAGATGGAGGATACAAAACTCAACGAATCAAGTTAGGACCAGTTTGGGTTGGGTATGAATCTATCGAACCTTTTAACCAAATCATATCTATGGTAGCTGATATTGGTGATGCTAGCATGTTAATGGGTGATGAATGGACACAAGATAATTTATTAAAAGTAGCCTTATTACTTTCTCAAGGTGTTACTAGTAAGTCTTATCTTGCTGGTATGCAACAGTTTGTAGACTTAGTTGCAGGTCGTCCAGGTCAAGCTGGAAGAGTAGCAGCAAGTTTACTAAATAACCAAGTACCATTAGCTGGTTTAAGAAATGAATTAGGTAAACTATTCACACCTTATACTAGAGAATTATCTTCTGGTATAGGTGATGCTATAAGAAATAGAAACTTAATTAGTGAAAATTTAACCAATAATCCTTTGCCTATTAAGTACGATATTTTAAGTGGAAAACCAATTAAAGATTGGGATTTCTTAACTAGAGCTTATAATGCTATAATACCTATACCTTTAAATTTAGATTATAGTCCAGGTAGAACATTACTATTTAATAGTGGTTATGATTTAAGAATGACTACTTATTATTCTCCTGATGGTTATAATTTAACTAAGAGTCCATATATTAGATCATTATTCCAAAAAGCTATAGGATTTCAAAACTTAGAAGTAAAGCTAAATAGATTAGCAAAGAGTACAAAAATAATCGATTCTATAATGCAGATGAATAAAGATATTAATAGTGGTAGAAGAGGCGACTATAATGCTAGTGATTATTGGCACGTTCAGCAGATTAAAAACCTTTTTGATAATGCTAGATATGCTGCATGGGCTGAAATAAATGATGACCCATTAATCAAACAGCTTATAGAAGAGCAAGATAAAGCAAAATTAATGCGAAGAAGAAAACTAGTAGCTTCTTCTGGTAGTACCACCATTCTCAATATGTATAAATAACAATGGCAACTTCCTATGTAGATTATGATGGGGATGGAAATGCGACGAAAGCTTTCACGTTCCCTTCAATAGCTCAAACTGATGTAAAAGTAGAAGTAGATAGTATACTAAAAACAGCTAGTACACACTATAATTTAACTAGTTATACAACGACTGGTGGAGGTAATGTAGTATTTACAGCTGGTAATATACCTGCTACAGGTACAAATATACGTATATATCGTGATACAGATGTTTCTGATGCTAATGGGGAATATGATCCTCAAGCGACCTTTACTGCTGGGTCATCAGTTAAAGCAGGAGATTTAAATTTAAACCAAAAGCAAGCACTATATGCTATTTGGGAAGAAAAAGAACAAACAATAACGGCAGCAGATCTAAAAGATAATAGTATTACATCTTCTAAGATTGCAGGTAATGCAGTTAATTCTGCACACTTAGCAGATAATTCAGTAGGTTCTTCAGAGTTACAAGCTGATTCTGTAGGTTCAGTACAAATAAAAGATAATGCTGTAGGATCATCAGAGATAGCTGCTGATGCAGTTGGATCTACACAGATTGCTAATAATGCAGTAACAGCTGCAAAGATAGCTGGTAATGCAGTCGGATCTGCTCAAATAGCAGACGGAGCTGTAGGTTCATCTGAGATAGCAGCTAATGCAGTTGGTTCAGCTCAAATAGCTGATAGTGCAGTAGGATCATCAGAAATTGCAGCTAACGCTGTAGGCTCTGCACAGATAGCTGATAGTGCTGTAGGTAGTTCTGAGATAGCTGCGAATGCAGTTGGTTCAGCACAGATAGCAGACAGTGCTGTTGGATCTTCTGAGATAGCAGCTAATGCTGTAGGATCAGCTCAGATAGCAGATGATGCAGTAGGTAACTCTGAAATAGCAGCAGATGCAGTACAAAATGCTCAGTTAGCAGATAACTCTGTTGCAGCTGCTAATATAGCTGCTAACGCTGTAGGATCAGCTCAGATTGCAGATGGTGCTGTAGGATCATCTGAACTAGCTTCAGACTCTGTAGGTAATACTCAGCTAAAAGATAACGCAGTTACAATGTCTGAGATAGGTTGTGAAGAAACAACCATTACAGATGATGATACAAAACTACCAACTTCTGGAGCTGTTGTAGACTATGTAGCAGCACAATTAGCACCTATTGGTGGTCTAGAAGTTATAGCAGATGAAGATAATTTTCCAACTTCTCAACCCGCAGCTGGGGTTGTTATATCAATAGCTGATGCAGGTGGAGTAGTATTTAATGGTAGTGGTGTTTCTACTACTGCTAGAACAGCTGGTAATGGGTCTGATAACGTAACAATTAACGGTGCTCCTTCTAGCCTTTATAGTGAGACTCTAGCAGCTGGTGTTGGTATGCAAGTCAGCTCTACTGGTTCAAGTCATACTTATACTTACCATAAAATACTAGCAACTGAATCTGATGTTAAACAGTTATCTGATGATATAAATGACTTTAACAGTAGATATCGTATAGCAAATTCGGCACCTGGATCTAATAATGATGAAGGTGACTTATACTTTGATACAGCAGCTAATAAGATGTATGTGTATGATGGCTCTGCATGGGGTCAGGTTACATCAACTGGTGAGTTTAAGATATTAGGTATTAAAGATAACGGTCAAGCACATAATGGTACTGGTCCTACATTTAATGGATCTAATGATCAATATGATTTATTTGAAGGTACTAGTGATGCAAGTATAACTCAAGCTGCACAATTAGTTGTAGTATTAAATGGTGTTATACAGAAACCAAATGATTCTTATGATGCAGCTGGTGAAGGTTTTGCATTAGATGGTAGTGATGGTATTAGATTCTGTGATCCCCCTCCAACTGGTTCAACTCTATTTGTAACTAAATTAGGTTCAGCTACAGATGTTGCAGTACCAGCTGTTAACTCAGTTTCAGCAGATAAGACAGATATATCCTTAGTACAAGGTGATATTATATATTCTAATGGTACTGATAGCTGGACACGTTTAGCTAAAGGTACAGCAGGTCAAGTTCTTAAGATGAACTCAGGAGCTACGGCACCTGAATGGGGAACTGATAATAATGATACTTTAACTGAAGAGCAAGTAGAAGACTTTGTAGGAGGTATGGTAACTGGTAATACTGAAACAGGTATTACAGTAACATATGAAGATGGAGATGGTACACTAGACTTTGTTGTAGATGATACAACTAAGATGCCTTTAGCAGGTGGTACGTTTACAGGTGACGTAACCTTTGATAACGGTACTAATGCTGGTAAAGATATTACTTGGGATGAATCAGACGATGCATTAGAATTTGCAGATTCTACTAAAGCTGTATTCGGTGCAGGGAATGACCTTGTTATACAACATGATGGTACTAATAATTATATCGACACTAATACAGGTGTCTTAAATATTAGAAGTATAGGTAGTGCTGCAAATGTTCAAATCATTGCTGACTCTGACTATATGGCAAGGTTTGTAAATGATGGAGCAGTTGAACTCTACTATGATAATACAAAAGAGTTTGAAACCAAATCAGGTGGTGTAAAACTAAATGGACACTCTGAATCAGTTATTACAGCGTTAACTTCTGCTTCATCAGTTACTATAGACTTTAGTTTATCTAACCACTTCTCATGTACAATGGGACA
>VTLG01000314.1_pt1 | contig 13826 bp, 7 predicted proteins | sample 4694571 | NCBI WGS metagenome assembly VTLG01 (sample SAMN12604809, study PRJNA352737) | marine metagenome | biome: ENVO:00000447; feature: ENVO:00000209|ENVO:00000569|ENVO:01000036; material: ENVO:00002151; isolation source: viral sequences binned using virsorter ...
ATCTTAGCAGCAGTTACAGCATTATTTGTTAGTTCAGTTGAGCTAATAGAACTAGCTGCTATTTTAGCTTGAGTAATAGCATCATCTGCTACTTTAGCTGTAGTTATAGCATTACTAGCTATCTCTGTTGCTGTTATAGCACTAGCTGATATGTGTGCTGTATCAATACTATCATCTACATAGTGTTCTGAATCAATAGCATTATCAGCTATCTTAGCTCCAGTAACAGCATCTGCTGCTAGTTTAGCAGTAGTTACATTAGCATCAGTTATCTTAGCTGTGGTCACTGCATTAGATGCAAGATCACTAGCTGCAATAGTTGCATCAGCTATCATTGTAGATGTAACTGTACCTGTATCTCCAGTCGTTATTACTGTACCAGTTACGTTAGGTAGAGTGATAACACGATCTGCAGTAGGATCAGCTACAGTAAGAGTAGTTTCATAGGCATCTGCAGTTGCACCTTCAAATACGATGTCAGCATCCTCATCCATTGTGAGGTCACCAACCATGGTACCACCGAGGTTACTTAGATATCTAGCTGTAACTTCTTGTGTTGAGTATAAGTTTTGGGTGAAGTTATCGTTTAGATCTTCTGACTTAAGAGCTGACCCTGCATAGAAGGTAGCGTTTAAGGCTGAGTCATCAGTCTCTCTGTATATTTTGATTTTGGCTCCATTAGCAGGAGCAGTATTAAATTGTACCGTTGTTGCATTAGCTAGGGTGAAAGCTGTAGTAACGGTTGCGTCTATCTGTGCTTTGATATCCGCAGTCTTAAGATATGGAAATGTGAATGAGTAATTGGTGGTGGAGCCATTACCTGTGTATGAGTTCTGTGTAACAGCCATAGAAGGTTATTTGTTGATTTGCATTAAGTTTCTAACGTCTAATTCTTTTTTCTCCAGTGCTGCAGCTTCTTTTACGTTACCTTGTTTCATCTCTGAATCTACAAGTTTCTGCATACGTATTGAATATGCGATGTCTGGTCTTTCGTTTAATAGTCTAAGTTCTGCTCTTTTCTGTGCATCTCTTACTATTTTAGTTATTTCTTTATAAACAGGTAAATCCTGTAAATCTAATCGGATTCGTTCATTATCTAATTCAGCATTACTAGCACGATATAATCGTACATTCTCAACTTCATTAGCATACCTTTTAGATTTCATTAATTTCTGTATTTTTTTATATAGTTTCTCTTCTCCTATATAACTAACTATTAATTGACGTTCTTCATTAGTATATTCATAAGCTCCTGAAGAATCTTTCTTTAACATAGATTGTCCTGTCCAGCCTATATCTAATAGCCATTGTCTCCAAGGTTCATTAGGCTCACTAATAGGTATTGAGCTTACAGCATTCCATATTTTAAGAACAGGATTATTAACATCATTAATAGCTTCATTAGTCCAGAAATCTATTTGATCAGGTAAAGTATTAGAGAATAAAGGTAATCTATTAGCTACAAATTCATGGATCTCTCCTTCAAGATCTTTAAGTGTAGATGTTATAGAACTATTCAGTACTCCTAAAGCACCTGACATTGGTATTATAGATCTAGTAGCATTAGCTATTAGTCTATTCCATCCACTAAAGTCACCATTAAGAGCCGCTACAAGAGGTTCCATACCTTGTAATGGAGAGTCACCAAGAAATGTAGCTGTTAGACTCCACATAAGCTTTGATTCCCAATTAGCAATCATTGCTTCATCTAAGTCCTTTGCATAATAACTGATATCTCCAAGAATAGTTAATACTTGTTCTACTCCAGGTATACCTTGAAAACTTACCCATTTATTACCTATCTTAATAGTCTTAGGTTCATACCCCATTTCAGTACGTTCCTTATTTCTACGACTAGCATTGTAGTGACCGTTACCTCTGATATTACCTGCCATAGCATAGTCATGTAAACTCTTAGTTAACAGTCCACTGAAAGCTAATCTACCAGTATATTCAGCTCTAAAGTTTTTAAATATAGCTATAGCATTAGGTGTAGATGCCATATCTATACCATGTTCTAATAGAGCTTGTGCTATATCATCATCAGTTCTAGCCCAAAGAGTTTTAGAGTACTTATTGATTCCAGGTATAAGGCTAATAGGTGTCCATGATAAAGAGTTTTTAATCCAGTTACTATTAGTTCTAGGGAACGTGAATATATGTTTAGTTACTGGATAAGCAGTAGTAGCTTTATTTAACCAAGTAGCTAAACCATCATCAAGGTTTAACTGTATTTCCCCTGTCATAGCTTTTAGCGTAGGGTCTTTAGGTAAACCTTTCTCATCAAAGAAGTTCTTTATATGTTCTTTCTCAGCTTTTAATATAGCAGTTTCATCAAAATAACCTAGTTCACTAAATACATCATCATAAGCTTTTAGTCTAGATAAGAAATGAGCTTGATGAGTAGTAGCAAATACATCAGAGAATACCATGCCAGTCATACCGTACCTTAAAGCAGGGTGATAAGACATTTCTTTTAGTAACTTAGCAGTATCATATTGATATATTCTACCCCAGTTACCTTCTGCTTCCCATAATGGTCTTGTTTCTTCTACAATATCCCATGATTTATCATCTTGAAATAAGAAATCTTTTCTATAAGATTTCATCATAGCTTCAGGATCTTTATGAGCCTTCTTCATCATCTCGAAAGCGTCGTTTATAGCATGTCTATTTGTTTCAAAGACTGCTCCATTATAATAGAATGATCTTCTTAATCCTTCAAAATCATCAGCAAGACCCCAGACACCATGACCTAATGCACCAGTAATAGGTTTAACTATAAGTTGATATACGTTACCTTTTAATGCACTTACTGCAGCTTTACCACTAAGCATATTATTATAGATAACTCCCCATGCTCCTCTAGTAAATAGATTAAGTTTCTTAGGATCAGGGCTTTTAAGTAATCCAGTAGGAGTTATTTGCTCTGCTGACCACTTCATCAACTTAGCTAAACTATCTACATCACCATTAGTATGAGCATAAGCATCAACTAAAGGTCTTAAAGCTGCTGGATTCTCTACTTTTAATCTCTTTAATTCTTTAGTAAAGCGTAGGTTCTTAGCATGAATTGCATTCTCTGCAGAAGTAAACTCTTGAGTCAACTGTTCAATAACAGTATCTAGTTCTTTAGGAGGTACTTGGTCAAACCAGTTCTTATTCCTTAACTGCCAACCAGATATATATTTATTAAGAGCATACTCATCCATAAGGAATTGCATCTTCTCAATAATAAGATCCATAGCACGGTTATCATCTACATAAGGTTGTAAAGTTTGTATAGATTCTGCTATAGTAGAAGCTTCTCTACCTAATGTATCCATAACTCTAGCTGAAGACTCTGTTACTTCACGACCAAGATATCTATCTACTAGATCTCTCATCGCAAAAGCAGCAGCTCTAGCTTGCTCTTCGTTAAATACTTCTACTTTAAATGTACCCATAAGCATATTCTTAACATCTCTGTTCTCTAAGAATAGTGCTCGTAGGTCATCCATATTCTCTGTAGCTATGATACTTGTATAGATATCCCAAGCTGCAGCATTCATCTGCTTCTTACCAAATCTAAACCCATCAACTACAGCATTAAATCTACCAGCATCTCTAGCCTCTTCAGCTACACCCATAACAGCTCCACGGCTGGTGGGACCAACCATAAGACCTTTACGTTGCATAGCTTCTGTAATGACAGGAGCTGGAATTCCTTCTGATGTACCAGTTTTTATAGCAGTAGTATCTACTATATTTTTAGCTACGTTACCAGTAGGTACTGATAGTCTAGCTGAAGCAGATTCACTAACTACACCTGGAGATATATCGAAATCAAATTCTAATTGTTCTCCACTATCAATTTTATTCTTAGCTGCTGCAAGAGATTCTTCAGTCCTCTTTACTTCAGCTCTTCTAACTGCATCATCAAAACTAGAAACAACTCCTAATTCTTCTTCAAGGTTCATCAGTTCATTAAGTAAGATGTCTTCATTCTGCTTACTTAAAGATTTAGTACTAAGTATCTCGTTGATCTGTTGCATCCTGATTAGTTTATCAGGTTCTGCACTATCTAATATATTTAACTGTTTATACTTAGTTGCTGCGTCATCTAACGGCTCAAACCATTGCATGACTTTTTTACCGCCTCCTATATGTAGTGCTGCTCCTAAAGCAGTACCTACTATACTAAAGCCAGCAGCATCAAGTCCACTTAGTACTTTATTATATCTAGGGCTATGGCTATCTAAAGTCTTCCACCTATCAGGTATTGGTCTTGAACCTTTAGGTCCAAATAAATCAGGCCAAGTATCTGAGACTGTTCTTGCAATATTGGGTTCTTCTCCTACATCACTTAAACCTATTACAGCAGCTTCTTGAGCAGAGAATAAACCAGTACCAACTATACGCTTTTGCCATAGAGGCATTTGCATACTAGTTACTTTACCAGCAACAGCTTGGGTACTGATCATAGATGGCAGTACTACTGAAAGAAAGCTTCTAAATTTCTGACGAATAGGATCATCAAATTTAGTCTTTTCATCATACCAGTCATCTAGTCTACCTAGACCTGGTAATTCACCTAGAACATCCATACCAAAATCAGCTAAAGATAATCCTGGTATACTTAAGTTCTGCATTACTCCACCGAATCTTTCTATAGCTTCAGCAGGGCTATCATGCATACTTCTGACTCTCTTTTTTTCGAACTCTTCTTCACTGTATCCGTAATATTTTTGATACCAAGCTTTCTCTAGAACTTCTCTGTTAGGATCATTACGAGGTGTAGTTTTCCAAGTACTATATTCCTGTTGCATTACTTCTTTGACTTTAGGATCAGAAGTATCTATAGGTTTAGTTTCAGTTTTAGTGTTTTGATATTCAAGATTTTTCCAGATATTTTCTTCTGGTTTATTTTCTTGTGTTGGATATGAATTAGTCATGGTCGTTCCTTCTCACTAAATGTATTTGTTTCTGGATAGTATCTGAACAATCCAGATCTTATAGCACTCTCAGGATCAGAGAATTTAAAGCCACTTGTTATCGGATCTATTTCATAAACATTACCTGATTCTGCTATATAAGCTTCTATTTCAGGTATCTTATCAAAATAAGACTTAATACTATTTGGTGATGGCATCGCTCCAAACTTATCTTTAAATTCAAATGCGGCAAGCATAGCAGCTACGTCTTGTTCTTTTTTAACAGTTTTAACTATTGGATCTCCCATTCTCCATGATAAAAGAGTACGTTGTTGAGGCGGCATTGTTACTGGTAGACCTTTAAGTTTAAACCATGCATTAAAAATATCTTCTACAGCAGGCTGTTTGTCTGGTGCTATACCTGATTGGTAATAAGTTTGTAGTATATTAGTTGCATTTCTAGGTATTGATATATTATCTCTACCATTTAAGATGCTATCTACTAAGTACTCAGTTTCTTCTTCTGAAAAAATCTCTTCATTTTCCATTAGAGATCTCATGGTTTTATATGTACCATCTAGATATTTCTGTGCAATATACCTATCATCAATCCTTTGTTGACTGACTTGATCATCAAAATTAACAAATTTACTTTGGTCTTTATCTACACCTGTACCTTCACTAACCTTTTGTACTCTAAATAATCCATCAGGATCTTTTATGTCTTCTTTAGTTTCATTGGTTACATCAATAATTAATTTACCATAATTACCTTTATAATCTTTTAGATTTTTTTGTTTTAGATTATAGTAAAATAATTGTTCTCCAGCTTCTAAAGCCCTATCAAATGAATCATGCTTCGTTTTAGTTAAAGGATTAAATTGAATTAAACCGTTGAATGTTTTGGTAAGAGTATCTTTAAGTGCTTTTGGTGTAATACCTTCAGCTTGTAGAATTTTTAATCTTTCAAAATTTGGTTGATAATGTAATTGTTGTGTTGGAGTTAGGAATTTATAAGCATCCATGAATTCAACAAAATCATTATTTGTTTCTGCTCTAGTTAATTTATTATGAACAGCAGTAGAAGTAGAAGATTTAGGATCATAAGATAAAGCTTCAGCTAATACTTTTTTAACATCTTGATGTTGTCCGGGTTTATAATATAGGCTCCATATTTTAGAGCGACCTCCTCCTTCCGAATAATCATTAGGATTTAAGTACTTAGGATTCTCTATATTTGTAATTCGGTCTGATGTTTTAAGTACTTGACCAGCTATCTCAGCTTTTTCTAACTCTTTAGCATGATTTAATTTAGCTGTATTTTGTAAGGTAAATAGATTTTTAAAATAAGATCTTTTGTCTGGTCCTCTTTTTTTCTCCCAAGAAGGAGGGTTAGTAGCTAGATAAGCATTATAATCTTTACCTTTAAATTCTGGTCCCGCAGGTATATGACCTTGGAACATATTATCGAGATCTGCCCAATCATCAAAGCGATTATTCCTGATCATATCTTCTACCATATGATCGAAGGACTGACCTATATTACTTCCACGCATTGCAGGAGAAATATAATCACCTTTTTCAGTGATTTCATGTCTACCATTATAAGCTAATACTATATCATTAACTGCTTGAGACAGCTCTTTCTTTTTAACATTAGGAGCTAAAGCAAAATTTGATTTAATATTTTTGTAATGCTGTATTGATCTATCTACTCTTTCCTTACTATTTTTAACAGCTATTTTCTGAGATCTAGCAGTTTTCCAAGCATTAATCTTAGCTGTAGCTACTCTATCTATATGCCTATCACCTGCTGTACCTCTTCCAATTCCTAGATGTCTCTTGATTTGACCTAATCTAGCTATTATTAAATCAGCTGATTGTCTTTCAAAACGTGTATCACCCATAGCTTCTGAGACAACCATATCCCAGTTTGATTCTATAAGTTTAGCTTTCTCTAGGGTAAACTTATCACCCCATAGAGGTTGCATTTGAACACCCCATATATCTGTATCTATCTTTCTTTCTCCTTCCCAGTCTCCTTCATTTTGTAATGCAAACTGGTCGATTTGTCTATTACCACCTACACTAGTTACTGCTTCGTCTCTTGCGTTTTCTATTATTGCAGCTTTTTCTTGTTTTGCTGCATTCTCTAGTATCTCTTTATCATGCTGATATGCTATAAACTGCCAAGCACCTTTAGCTGCTTTCTCAAAGTTTTTAGCTAAGGTGGGAGAGAAGTCTGCCCACCATTCAGATTTTTCTTGTTGCTGTAAAGCTTCAGCTCTTAAACGTTTAACGTCTCTATCTGCTAATATTCCTGTATTGTCTTTTTGAGCATTTCTTAGCTGATTTTCTAAAGTATGAAGCTGTTCTATATTTTGAGCTTCACTATTAAATACTCCTCTTAAATCTGTTATCTGTTCTTGTTTGACAGCCTTTTGTTCTTGACTAGCTTTTTCTAGATAATTAATGATAGTCTGTTCTTTTGCCGTAGCTTGCCTATCATCTCCTGTAGACCTTTGTCTATACTGCCCGCCACGTGAGCGTTTAGTGTATCCTAATTTAGACATGACTTACGCTCCAAAAGTTTTTAGAGCTAGACTACCTGCTTGACCTGCAATACCTGTTACAGTATTAGCCCAGATTCTACTGGAAGCAGCACTAGGAGAAGTATAGGCTCCTCTTATTGGTGTTGGTCCAAAGTCGTAATCTTCTACTTCTCTTGGATCTAAGTATTCTGCTAATGGTGTTTGGAATGGTGTAACAACATCTGGTAATACACCGGGTTCTAGCATCTTAGCAGCATATGCAGATAAGTCTGCTGATGTTCTATCTCGTTGTATTGCCTTTAGTACTGACTTAGTATTCCTATCAGCAGCCTCTAAGGATTCATTCAGCATAGCTAGATGTCTTCCATGATCTGCCATAGTAGCTTGTACTACTTTACTAGCACTTCTACCTGTAGCACCTCTTGCTCTGAGTCTACCTTCAGCTTGCATTTGTTCTACTCTATCTTCTTGTAGCTGAAAGGAAGCTTCAGCTTTTGTTTCTTGTAAACTACGTATCTCATCTTCTTCAGCAGCTCTAGCTGAAAGAGCATTCATCGTAGTTTGAGCACCATATATCTCATTTGATCTGACATATTGGTTATCAAGAGATTGTTGTTCTCTATTTCTTATTTGTAGTTGATAGCCATAGTTAGAAAGATTCATTGCATCTTTATACTCGGCTAAGGTACGCTCATTCTTTGCTTTGGTAGCAATTTCTTCGGTAGCAAATGTTCTGTCAGCTATAATACGTTCTTTGGTCATGTCCCAAAGATCCATATCATAAGACCACTGTCTATCGGTAGCTTCGTTGGATAGCTTAGCTTGCTCTCTAGCAGCTTCAGCAGCCTTTCCAGCTCCATGGACTTGTGCTCCAATACCAGCACCTATTATGGCACCAGTTGCTACGGTACCTGCTGTTATCCCTGCAACACCTAAAGCACTTGCTGCAGCTACTCCACCACCGCCTAGTATTGCACCCGCTATTAATGGAAACGCCATATGTTAAAAACCTCTTCTATAAAATCTCGGTGAATAGTTTCCTTCCCACATCATTGAGTTTAACGATACTGGGAACGGTGAATCATTAAAGATTCTTAATTGAAATCTATCAGTTCTTTGATGTATAGGCACGACAAACATTGACTGTTCAGACAGGGGAATATCACTGACTAAATAATCATCAGCTACCTGTACGGGGTTGAGGCTATACCATTCATCTAAGAATATAGATACTTTATCTCCTACAGCCGGAGCAGAACTCATAGTGATCTGTGAGTCACCTGACACTGTAAAAGCTGTACTATCTACATTATTTATTTTTACTTTTATCTGATCTTTATCTACGTAAGCAAAGTCATCTTCATTCCATGGGAATACCGTAGTACTACCATCTCCTGTGTACTCTCTAGTACCTTGTCTTATACCTGTAGACTTAAGTTTAAATCCTAAGACACCTGAAAGACCAACAGCAAACTTCATTCTAGCTATAGTTAAAGCAGCTGCGAAATCAGTTCTAGTTTGTTGATCATCTGTTCTAAAGTAAGTTCTAGGTAAGATAACATTAAAGTCATACTTCCAACCTACAACTACATCACTAGCTACACTAGTTAGGTCTTTGTTAACTACTTTGAAATAAGGATTACCGTCATCTGTTATTATCTCTGGTGATACAGTAAATCCAGATTCAATATAGTTTCCTGTAGCAGTAGTACCTTTAATGATAAGAACAGGTGTTAAGTCTGTTACGTTATTCCAAGGTATGTAGCATTTAGAGAAACGATTAGTAGAATCATATGCTACAGAACTAGCTGCTGCATATAGATCCATACATGGATTAATTTTTGTACCTTCAGTATTGACAATGATAGCATCTTCTGGACTTTGACTTATACTAGCTTTACTTAAAGTAATTTGGTTACCTTGTTTAGTAACTGCATACATATCATCTGTATCCACAGCTATAGTCTGTACAGTACCAGGTAGTAACCAGTTAAACCAAGCTTCTACTAAATTCTTTTCACCATCATTGTATGTCCTAAAGAAGTAAACATACTTAGAACTCTGACTAGACATAGCTAGGAATTGGTTCTGAGGACTAGCAATTAACGTATCAATTGTAGCTGGAACCCATTCGTTTACTACTCTACCAACGTCTAATACCTCTGGGTTCTCATTCTGACCTCTAGTCATCATACCAAAGATCCTAGTATAACTAGGTGTCTTACTAATGAAGTTAATAGTTCTACCCATGTCTACTGGATCTACGTCTGTTTCCATCTCATAACTGGATATAGCACGTATAGAAGTAGATGCTGGTGTTAAGATACCATCAGCTGATGACATCAAGAACTGCTGAGTTCTACTGAATAAGATAAGACCCTGTGTAGTAGGTACAATACCATGTAGCTGTACAGGTTTAATAGTAGATGCACTAAGATCTACTGGATCTGCATCTGTTACTGTCTGAGCAGAAGTATGGTAAAAGTTAAAGAACTGTCCTGATTGACTTAAGGATACGTTATCTGATGTTAAGAATCCTAATCTATTGTTATGGAAGAAGGACTGTACTATCTTATTACCTACAAAACTGGGGTGTGAGTTAGTAGTATCATCACCACATATCCTTGCAGTATAGGTAGCTTTTCTTAGTTGGAATGTATTAGTAGCTGTATTGATTAACTCATGAGGCATAGTAGAGTTATCTAAACCAGGAGATTTAGAAGGATCTAATGTCTCTTCCCAGTGACCTACTCCAGATACACCATCATCTGCTACAAATTTAGCAAAGTATGTGTCGTTTGTAGATTCAGTATTAATAATCTTTACTACTCTACCTTGGAAAGATTGAGTTGGTAGTTGAGCTACATTGTCTACTTGATCTTGGAATACAGCTAACTTATTATTAGCTGGTCCTCCCTTACAAGAGATGCCAAATGCTGTTCTAGTACCACTAATTACTCTACTTATTTCTAATGTAGCTGCATACTTAGTAACTGTTAAACCAGATATACTGAATGCATCTATACCATTTTTTAAAGTAGTAAGTAATCCATCATATGTTTCAGTACCACTAGTTGTAGTAGTGAAAGTTTGATCTGAAGCACCACCACCTGCATTCATTGTAACACTATAAGTAGAACTAATAGCTGTATCAGTTAATATAAGTGTAGCTCTAGTTTTAGTTATGAATGTAGGATCAGCTTGCTTAGCTGCTGTTATTAAATTGTTTGTTATTATGGATGTATCTTGTACAGTTAGGATGTCATAGTTTGTACTTGCTCCTGTAAGGTACGCCTGTGCTCCTGTACCGTACGTAACAGTACACGCAGCCCCCGTTGTAGCATTCCATATATCTATGTCCCCTGTAGAGCCTCCTGCAGGCTTTATACAGCCTATGTATCTTTCGTCTGCATCTCTATGAATATAGAACCACTTACATGAATCGTATGTAGTTCCTGTACCTAGATTAGCAATCCATTTGAAACCCGGTCTTTTAGTTAACCCAAACGTAGGGTCAGGGTATCCATTTAGACACTCCTTAACTTGACCGGGTAGTTTCTTATCATCAGATTGTCTAGATACTCCACCGAGATAATTATCTATTCGTTGGGTTACAGCTGCCATTATCTTTTAAGTGCTTGGTAAGGTTGATAACTTTGATAGTAGTTTTGCTGTCCTTGTGGGTGACCAAAGAAAGTATACTGTCCTTGTTGTGTTTCGTATTCTAGTGCTAGTGCTCTAGCAAAGGCTTCTTGTTGTTGAAGCATAGTATATTGTTCTGGATCTCCAATGATTCTCTGAGATGTAAGAACTGCAGCTCTAGCAGTAATGAAATCTTGTATAGGTTGTGGGAGATCTACCCAGTCAAATTCCCATACAACATCACATTGTACTGGTGTAACATCAGTCCACTTATAGGTATGATGTTGTCTATCATATAGCTTACCACTTCTACGGATACCATCGAAATCCATATTAGCTACATTCTCTGTAAGCTTTATTTGTAATATATTATTTGGTATCTCTATTTCATCATCTGTATTAGGTGTGAATTCATAGTGATACTCTTTATTGAATGTCCAGCCTTCAGCCTGTACTTCCCTTGATACCTGTAACAAAGTATCATAAGCAATCGCAACGTCCGGGTTGGTTTGATCTAAGGTGGTTACAGGTGCCTGACCACATGACGACAGGATCTGGTTTATAGCTGGTAATTCTTGAGTGGCGTTAGTGGTTGGAAAAGGCATAGTATTAATTAGTTAGGGTGGGGGCCGAAGCCCCCGTATATAAGATTAACCGTTAGCTGGATAAGTTGTACCGAATGCAGCGTTACCTGTAGAACCTGCAGCAGCACCTGCAACGAGTTCAACACAAGCAGCTGGATTCAAGAAGTCAGCTCCCATTGCTAAACGTCCGAGTATCACGTCACCTTGGTAGACAACTGATACATCGCCTGAAGTTACCTGAACCTGTGGTCCGATAGCTTCTACAACACCTGCAGCTTCCTTCTGGAAGATAAGTCCACAGCTGTTAGCGAAGTCAGTAGCGTTACCATAGTTATTGTTAATACCAGTAACTGAAGCACGAGCGTCTTCTGCAGTTTCTCCAACGAAGGAGCCTGTATTACCAGGTGAAGTTACACCAGGGTTAGTAGCAGAAGCAGAGCCAAACTTGGTACCATAGGAACCGAAGAATGGAACGTTCATTGACTTGTAGATCTTGATACCAGCGATCTCAACAATTCCATTACCCTTCTGACGGGATGTACCTTGCTCGTCTCTGTTAACAAGTCCGTTGTCACCAACTTGTTGAATTAGTTCGTAGTACTGTCTAGGGTTAAGAACACCTACACGTCCTTCTGTGCTAACTCCCTTCTCATCTAGTGCAGCTGCAGCATCATAGAATGCATTGACTAGAGATGATGCAACATAGGCATCAGAGGCTTGGTTGTTAGTACCTACACGGACTTGTGTTCCACCTGGTTCTACGAATCCAGATTTAGAAATTGGTGAAGCTTGTCTAGCACCTTTAGCGATAGCTCTGAAAATAAGTCTATCATACTTTTGTGCTAATGCATAACCAATCTTCTTGGAGATTTCTCCCCTCAATTCATAATGAGCCAATGTTTCGTCTAGCTCGTATACGAATGCTGAACTGATCAAGAGGTCATCAACAGTGATGGTCTTCTCAGCTACAGGAGGCGCACCATCGGAGTTACCGAGTATGCTGTTTCCTGGAGTATGGAATTCCGCTGTGGTATGTCCTGTGTAGATGAACTGCAATGATTTGCCGTTCTTCAGGGTTCTCTTCATCACAAGATCCCTAGCTATTGCATTGTGCTGGAATCCTTTGAACATCTCACCTGAAAACAATTTCAAGTAGAGTTCTCTTACGTCACCAGTGGCATTTCTTTGCCCTTGTCTGGTTAACAGGGCAGTATTGCTGCCGCTGGTAGTTTGATGTGCCATTATTATGGATAAGGTTTATATTACTTTCTACACGTGTAATTTTTTTGATCATTTGTTGTGGTCTATCCCACCGTCTAGACGGCAAAGGGTATCCTCGTAAGGGCCAATGCCAATTAGTCAGAGATCCGACACTGAGGTGTCTCTGACCTGTGGTAGTTTAAGTGCATACTTTCTACCATAATAAAAAAGGATAGTAATCCGAAGACCACTATCCATAATTCGTTAACCTGTGAGAGCTTCTTCAAGAGATTGCGGAAAATCATCATCCTCTTTTTCTTTCTCTTTAGGTTCTTGTTGTTGTTCTGGAGTGAAGGAAACTGGGTGTGCGTTTCCGAATCCTCCATTAGGTGTTTGATGAGCCATCAATTACTTTGTTGTTCTGGTGTACTCAACGCCACGATATACGTAAGTTACTGTCATTGTAAAATCCATATACCAAGCCCCGTTCCATGCTTGGGTGTCATGCGCCTCTGATTTAAAGAGGTGAACGGACGTTGTTTATTTTTTAGGGGGTCTCCCTTTCTTTGTACCGTAGGTACCTTTCCCTTTAGGCATTCTGGATCACCTCCGTAGCCGCTAAGTCTAGTGGGAAATTGTGTGCATTTCTTTCATGCATTACTTCCATACCTAGATTAGCACGGTTCAATACATCTGCCCAAGTAGGGACAACCCTACCACCTGTGGCTAACACGGACTGGTTGAAGTTGAATCCGTTGAGATTAAAAGCCATAGTGGAGATTCCCATACTGGTAAGCCATATGCAAAAGACGGGCCAAGTAGCAAGGAAAAAATGTAAGCTACGACTATTGTTAAAGCTGGCATATTGGAAGATAAGTCTTCCAAAGTAGCCATGAGCCGCAACAATGTTATACGTCTCCTCCTCTTGACCGAAT
>VTLG01004785.1_pt1 | contig 13826 bp, 29 predicted proteins | sample 4694571 | NCBI WGS metagenome assembly VTLG01 (sample SAMN12604809, study PRJNA352737) | marine metagenome | biome: ENVO:00000447; feature: ENVO:00000209|ENVO:00000569|ENVO:01000036; material: ENVO:00002151; isolation source: viral sequences binned using virsorter ...
GGTACCAGTAGTCATGGCCATTCTTAATACCATCAAACCTATCCCAAAAATCTTTACCAGCTTTTATAATCTCATCAATCATCTTATGATCTCTAGGATATATAAACCATTGTAGCTGCCAACCTTTTACAAACCTAACCAGGATACCATGTTCACATCCAGTAGTAAGCAAAGCATTTTGTACTTGATACTTATAAGCTGGATAAGGTTCATCCTCGGCAGCTCCAGAATAATTCTTACACTCTAAGACTACTTTGTTTTTAAGGATAAAAGTTCTCTTTGTATAATCTTCTAGTTCAAGAGTTCCTGGAGATATGTGTAACATACCATCTAAAGAGCTGCCAAGTTTTCCATTTTCCAACTGATATAAGTGAGCTGTCTTTGGTACAGTCATCTTAACTTTAGTCTTATCGTTGCAATAAGATTTCACTCGGTCCATGAACATTTTTAAAATTACTGGTTCTAATTCTCTACCAGCAATTACCTTTGGTTCGTTAGCTATGTCATTTATAGCCTCCTTCCCATCATACTCATTAAGAGCATCTTTCAAGATTTGGTTAGGTGTCTTGAAACTTTTTACTAAGAGGGAGCCAACAACACTCCCTCCTAGTTCTTTTCTTTTAAAAGATGTTTTCCTACCACTATCTACCATCAAACTCCCCCTCCAGGTACATAGTAATAGTAACAACTATCAACCATCACGCATCCAAGCATGACTAGAAAATAGATGGCAGCAAGGCATAACAAAAATGCTATGCCCTCTGCTAAGAACTTAAGTATTTCTTTTATGTTCTTTATGTTCATCTTGCTTACCTACTTTAACCACATTTTGTTCAGATGCAAGAGGTTTGTTATCCTCATACTTGAGCTCTGGAAAAGCCTTATGTACTTTATCAATGATGTCATTGAATAAGTAATCTTGTACAAGGTTTCTTGCATGGTGGTACGCAGATCTTTTATTAGGCCAATCACTTGATTGCCTTCTAAAACTATTCTCATCAATAGTAAGCCTCCATCTTCCACCAGCATTTGCAACTGATCTCCTTGGTTTCTCAACTATTTTGATGATAAGATCTCTACCTTCACCAAATGGTATTGTAGTTTGATAATGGCCAGGTCTAACTTTTTTCATTAAACCCCCTTTTCTTTTGAACAACTACCTCGTACTCATTCTCAGATAAATTATCTTTGAATGAAAACTTAGCAGCTGGTCCATTGATAGTGTAACCCTGGTCCTCTAACAGAAAGCCACCATTTTGAAAATCTGCAAGTTCAGATCTATCAACTGGTATTCTGTTATCACCCATGTAGTTACTTTCGGCAGCATCACCCCAGTCATCCCACTCCATCAAATCTTTAAGTACATTTCTTATACTCAAAGTTCTTTGTATCTCTAATCCTTTTGGACTAGATCCAGTAGGACCACTAGGTGTGTTATCCATGCCCTTCTTAATTGCAGAGAGCCATGGGTACTGATATATTTTATCGGCCATCAGATACCTCCACAAACTCTGCATTGATGACAGTAGCAAAAAGTTCTCTACCCATGTCATCATCATTGTATTTCAAAACAATCTTACCACTTGAGCCAGAATGTTTTGGAGGCGACATGTGTGTAATCACACCTTGATCACCTCTAAAGTCTGAAACTTTATCACCAACTTTCAGAACTTTTTTGGTTTCTTTATGGACTAAATTAATAGTCATTAGACACCTACTCTTTCCAGGACATTTTTAATTGTAGAAGGATACCAAACTCTGTCCTTAAAAGTTTTAACCCCTCTATTATTAAGTGCATCTGCAATACCTTGGAGTGTATGTACTCCAGATAGTTTGATGCCTTGAATAATATCGTAAATATCTTTTGCATACTTATCAGCATTAGCTTTGATTGTTGCATGGCCTCTAAGTCTAACTACATCTAAGTTAGTTTGATTACCTAGCTGCTTACCCTCTGCCTTCAATCTTTGTAAAGCTGCCTTTGTTCTGTTTGAGATATTAATTCTTTCCATTCTGTTTATAGCTACATGAAACCCAGCTATTGCATCATCCAGGTTAGGTGTATCTAAAACATCTAATTTAATTTTACCTTTGTTATCTTCTAGGAATTGTCCAACCTCATAGGTCCTTCCTAATCTACTCAAAGAATAAACAACAAGAGGACAATCAGATTTTTTAGCTAGTCTGATTGCAGCCTGGAGCTCTGGTCTATTTCTAAATTTCTTTGCACCAGATATGCCTGGCTCCTCAAACCAGGCAATATCATATCCAGGATATTTTTTTTCTATTGCAAACTTTTGATTGTTTACATCTTGCTTGTCTGTACTTACTCTTACAAGTGCTACTATCTTATTCATTAGGCAACCACCTTTCCAGTATCTCTATCTTTTGGGTAGTAACCCTCTTTGTTAATCCAAGTCATGTACAAAGATAAATATTCAACAAGTCTATCTTCAAAGTTTTCCCATTTGAAAAACAACAAACTTGTTTCTCTATCTTGGTTAAGCTCTATTGGCTTAGGACCAAAGCCTGGAGCAATAACTCCAAACTTTCTTTTTGGATTATTAAGATCTGTAATCTGATATTTTACAGTTACATGGTATTCAAAAGAACAATGCTTTGACCATCTTTTATCACCCATGTGTGTGATCTTAATTAAATAGTTACCAAGATTAAGATCTTGTAACCTTTTGTTTATAGAGTAGTTATTCATTACCAACCTACCTTTGTTGATTTGATTTCATCAACCTCTATTGGAGTGCTATCTCCAGCTTTGTTAAAGCTATCTGAGATTTGATTGTGTAACTTAGCAAGAGCAACTACAAATCTTTTTTCACTTGCAGTATCTAATTGGCCCTTGAACTCTTCTACCCAACCTTTGATTTCATCCATCACAAATGCTTGAGCAGATTGTTTAGGAGTTATCTCTTTATTCTTGATTAACTCACCATAGTTTTTTAATGAACTCATATTAACCTTCCTTTCCTTGTTATTGTTAGTGGTCTTATTTTGTTCATATTGTTAATATAGTCATTTAATATATATTTACAAGATATATTTTAAATATTTTTTAGGAGGTAAAAATGGCGAAAAATATGAAGATTGTACCATTCTATTTGAAGATCCCAGAAAAACTCAAAGATAAAATCCAGGACCAGGCTAAGGTAGAGAGAATTCCTATGGCTACATTGGTGTCTGAAATTTTAGAGATGGGAATATCTATTAGGCCCAAGGTAGTCCAGGACCGAATAGATAAAATGATAAACGCAGCTAGAATGGGAGGATCAAATGAAGGATAAAATAAATCCATCACATTACAAAGATAATCCAATACAAACTTTTGATGCAATCACATCTCAGTTTACAGATGCAGAAAAGATTGGAGCTATCAAATTTAATATCTGCAAGTACATCATGCGAATGGGTAAGAAAGTAGAAACTCTTGAAGGAGCTAGAGATGATGCTGGTAAAGCTCATTGGTACTGCGAGAGATTACTCAAAGAACTTACAGATATGATTAAGAAAAAAACACCAAAGAAAAAACCCCAGGACAAAGATCCAGATGAATTAACTGAGGAAGATCTGGAGGAACTTATGAACCCTGGCATCATTCGTTTTAGGAAAAAGAACAAGGAGGATAAGAATGACAAAGATCCCAAATAATGTAATCAGACCACCCAAAGGTTATGAGTATGTAACAGTAGAAAAGAAAATACCTATTGTTCAAATCAAAAGAACAACAGAGCAAGATGACATTAAAAAAAGAATAGACTATCTGGAAAGCAAGATAGATAAGTTAATGGATGAGCTCCGAGTATTGAAGAGAAAAGATAAGTATAGACCTAAACCAGAGGAGAGAGCTAAAAGAATATGGATGTCAGATATACTTGAGGCTGTCTGCGATTACTTTGAGGTAAGTCCTACTGATATACAATCTGAAAGACGACATGCTGATTTAGTGAGAGTAAGATCTGTATTTATAAATTTATGTCATGCACTTACTTATGGATCTTATTCTGCGATAGGTAGATTGTGTGGTAACAGAGATCATACAACAATCATTCACCATGCTAGACTTAAAAGAAATAAGACTGGCTGCTGGAATATAAAAAAAGAAAGTGGAATTGAATTGTGGTCCGATTATAGCAAACTTGAGGTAAAGTTAAGATCAGAGGCCCAACCAGATAATGAGTGATAAAAAAGCAGACTATGGTAAAGGTAGAACACCTGGCCACTTTTGTGTTCTGCCTCAACGAGCTGTAATAGATAAAAGGTTCAAGACATATCCACGAACCTTTATGATACTTGCAGCACTTGGTAACTATACATCCAGGCAAGGTGTGTGTTGGCCGAACCAAGCTACAATAGCTAAGAATTTACATATAACCCAATCTACTGTATCAAGACATATTAAGAAACTTATTGAGTGGGATTACATTCGCTATGCCAAGAAACATCCTGGCCTCAAAGGTAATAAATACTTTATGGTGTTTGATCCTAAGATTAAGGAAGAGGATGCGTTAGCTATGGTACCAGATAAAGACAGATCTTATGAAGATAAACCAGAAATACATATAGGACCGAAAGGTGGGGGTAAAAAGAATTATGCACCTAGAGTACATAAGTCTGTAGTTAAGAATAATTCTAATATGGTCCATAGTACATATCCAGATATGCAGTCAGAGTACATGTATAACAACCCAAAGAACAATCATATATACCCTATAGTCAGAAACATATGTAATAGGTTTGTAAGATTAACTGAAGAGATTTTCGGAACTTTGGTTCAATACAATATTGAAGATGAGAAGATGGTAGCTGAATGGGTAAAGGAAGGACTTACCGAGGCCAGAGCTGCTGCTAGACTTAGAGAGATACTGGTATGGAGAAGGACCAACAGAAAGGATTGTCCAAAGAGGTTGGTCTTTTATAAGGATGTATTCATCAAGAAAGACAAGCCTAATAACAATAAGGAACTGGTCCAGGATATAGTTAAGAAAATGTCCAGGAAGATGAAGATGCCCAGGTAATTTATAAATCGTAAACGAACATTTACATTTTATAAAGGCCCAGGACTTACGCAGATTGTTACAGAATATTTCCAGAACCTAGTGTTGCAAAAAGGCAACACCTGGCCCCCCCCAGCGTATAACTATATGGGGGGATAACTCACAATTTTTTTGCAATTATTTTACAAATCATTTATTATGTTCACATAACTTTCTCTATAGGTTAGTTATTTAGTTTATAAGTGGGGTAGGCTTTCTCATCCTAGGCTAGTCAAAGCAGCTCCACTTAAAAAAGGAAACATAAAACGAAAAGGAAAAATATGAGTGGACCGACACATAGCAATCGTAACTATAAGGTTATGAAAGGATACAGCTTACCAGAGGGTGAGTACATCATTGAGGAATGGAACGCATCTAACTGGGATAAGGAAACAAAAGAAAGATCATCAGTACCAGGTGCAAAGGATATTAAGATCTACAAGAAAGATCCTACTAAGGATTATAACAAAGGAGATCTTGTAGCTTTCTTTAGAGTATTTGAGAATAAAGATGATCCTCAGATACCTCTTCACCAACAATCAAGTAGTGAAGGAATATCGGATGACAAAATCCCATTCTAGGCATAATCAAAATCCTTCACATCTTCATTTTAGAAATGATAACTTGATGAAATGGGTAAGAACTCCCAAACAGATCTGGGAAGATTTATCTAATGAATTTGATTTTACTGTTGATTGTTGTGCATCTCATCAGAACCATCTTTTACCAAAGTATTATACTAAGGAAGATAATAGCTTAACAAAGGATTGGACTGGTGAGATTGCATATATACATCCTATGTTTGATAATGATATACCCAGGTTTGTTAAGAAGGCAGCAGAAACTAAAAATTTTACTGGAGTGTTTTTGTTACCAGCCTCTACTCATGCAAAGTATTTTCATGATTACATGTATAAGAAAGATAATGTTGAGATAAGGTTTCTACAAAAGCCAAAGGATGGATTTAGATTTGGTCATGATGATGGTACTGAGGATACAAATAGAGTTGGATACATCAAAGGTTTAATGGTGGTAATATTTAGAAATGAGTAATGCAAGTAAAAAAAGAATAGTCAAACCTCCTTTGGATCGGTTCGGTGGTGTCCGAGTGGTCCAGAGGAGAATACAAAAATCTGAGATCATAGAACATAACAAGGAGAGTGTAGCTAAAGAACTTGTTGATATAGGTAAGACTAATATTGCCGATATTATGGATTGGGATGAAAAGGGTAATGTTACAATTAAAGATAGTAAAAACATATCTGAGGCAGCATTAAAGTCTATAAAAAAAATTAAAGTTACTCCGACAAAACTAGGCCCTCAGCTAGAGGTAGAGCTGCATGACAAGGTAGCAGTTCTAAGAGTGTTGGCAAAAGCAGCTGGACTATTAGAACAACAAGAGGATATGGACAGGCCATCAGTTGTTGGTATTGTAATGCAAGGACCAGAACCAAAACCAATAATTGATATTGAGGAGGATAATGGCAAGAGTAAAGTTTGATGTAAACAAAACCCCACATGAAAGGATCCCTAAGAAAACAAGTATATCAAAAAGAAAAAAGCCAAAGTTCTCTAGTATGAATAAGCATAAAAAGAGATCTTGGAAAAAACGAAACCGAGGTGGAAGATGAGTTTAATTATTTTAAGTGATGGTATATATAGCTTAGTAGTAGTTACAAAAGAAATGTTACAAAGTATTACATTATTAACAGCAGTAGATTGCTTTGAGCTTTGTGATATTTTAAGATTAAAATTGACAACCTATCATGATGCTCCCATAAATAGACATGTCATGAATGATGGTAGTGGTGATCTATATGGGTGTATATGTGAATGAGTGATGCAATAACAAATCTAAAGCTAGACTTTTCTACATCACAAACAGTTTGGAAATTTCTACAAGACAAATCATTTGTAAGAGGATTGATGGGGCCAGTTGGATCTGGCAAGTCATACGCATGTGCAGCTGAGATAATGTTGAAGGCTGTACAGCAAGTGGCCAGTCCTAAGGATGGGATCAAGTATTCTAGGTTTGTTGTAGTTCGTAATTCTTATCCAGAGCTTAGGACAACTACTATTAAAACTTGGCAAGAGTTATTTCCAGAAAACATTTGGGGGCCATTTAGATGGAGCCCTCCATTGACACATCATATAAAATTACCATCAAGAGATGGAGCTCCAGGTATAGATTGTGAAGTTATCTTTTTAGCATTGGACCAACCAAAGGATGTTAGAAAACTTTTATCTATGGAACTAACTGGTGCCTGGGTAAACGAGGCAAGAGAATTACCTAAAGCTGTTATAGATGGATTAACACATAGAGTTGGAAGGTATCCTACATTATCAGATGGAGGAGCAAAACCCTGGAGAGGTATCATCATGGATACTAACCCAATGGATGATGATCATTGGTGGTATAGATTAGCAGAGAAAGAAAAGATGAAAGGTAAATATAGATGGAGTTTTTTTAAGCAGCCAGGTGCAGTTGTAGAATATACCAAAGAAGATCTACCAGAAAATCCAGAGGCTAATGGTTTTGTTATGTCAGCAAACAAATGGTGGATGACAAATCCAAATGCAGAAAATAAAAAAAATTTACCGACTGGTTACTATGAACAAACTTTGCTTGGAAAAAATTTAGATTGGATTAGATGTTATGCTCAAGGCTTATATACTTATGTGCAAGAAGGTAAGCCAGTCATGTCAGAGTATGATGATACTTTGATGGCAGCAGACTTTTTAGAACCAGATATAAGTTTACCTATCCAGGTAGGTGTGGACTTTGGTTTGACACCAGCTGCAATCTTTGGACAAAGAACTACAAAAGGTAGATGGAATATTCTACATGAGTTAGTTACCTTTGATATGGGATTAGAAAGATTTGGTGAGATGTTAAAATCAGAACTAGCAAGTAAGTTTCCTAAGTTTGAGGTACTGGTCCATGGAGATCCAGCTGGTATGAAAAGAGATGAGATCTATGAGGTTACAGCTTTTGATCATTTAAGATCTATAGGATTGACTGCTAGACCTACTGCATCAAATGATTTCAGAGTAAGACGAGAGGCTGGAGCTATGCCTATGAATAGATTGATAGAAGGTAAACCAGGTTTGCTTGTAGATAAGAGATGTCAAAGATTAAGGAAGGCATTATCTGGTGGCTATCATTTTAAACGAGTGCAAATATCTGGTGGTGAAAGATATAGAGATGCTCCAAACAAGAATGAACATTCGCATGTTGGTGATGCCTTTATGTATTTATTACTTGGTGGTGGTGAGCATAAAAGATTAACAAGAGGAACTAATAATAAATTTAAGCAATCTGTTGCAAGTACAGAGTTTGATATATTCGCATGAGTGTAGCTGATGGATTTGGAATGTTGGCTGTAGGTATGATAGCTATCTTTATAGCTACTATTATTGCTTATTATATAATTAATAGGAATGATGATGAATAAAGATGTCAAACAAAAATGGTTAGTAAGAGTTTGGAAAAGAGGAGAGATGGAACTAAAAAAAGAATTTACTATTTTTATATCAGAGAAAAGGATGGAGCAATTTGTTATACCAAAAAAGTATAGAGCCACTTATGAGATTACAAACACTTGAAAGTATTTTTAATGTAGATGGTAAGGATATGATAGTCCTACCATTCAAATCATATTTACTAAATCTTATGGACCTACATCCAGAGGACCGAGAGCATATTGATCAGATACCAGGTTACTTAAATTATTTAGATGCTTGTACTAAACAAGGCTTTGGATATACAGTTTTAGATAAAGGTAGGCCCATAGTTTGCTTTGGTATTGTACCACAATGGCCTGGAGTTGCTGAGTTATGGCTCATACCAGATAGAAAACTAATACAGAAATGGAGATTGAAATTTCATAAAGGTGCAAAAAAATTTATGGAGTTGGCAGCTGATGAGCTCAACCTTCATAGATTACATGTAACTGTAAGTGCTAACAATGTTCGTAGTGTCAAATGGATAGAACATATATATTTTAAAAGAGAAGGTGTATTAAAAAAATATTCCTTCAATAAAAAAGACATGATAATGTATAGTAGGTTATTTTGATATGTTAAAAAAAATATTTAAAAAATGGGTTTGCTTAGTATTCTGTATGGGTACTTGTTTCTATACTCCATGTGTTAAAGGTAAAAAGTAATGGGTAGCTTATTCAAAACTCCTAAGTACACTCCTCCACCAGAGATGGCGAGGAATGAGGAGTTATTGAATGAGAGAGATAGAAGAGCTGAGGCAAGTGAAAAAAAAGAAATAAGAAAACTTGCAGCAAGATCTCGTACTAGACGAAAGGGTGGTAGATTACTTTATTCTCAAGATAGAGATTTACCAGCTTTGGGAGTAGGTACAACACTTACTGATGTGGCTAGTGTAAGAGATCCAATGAAAGATGAAAGGATGATGACATAATGGGAGGAGCTCCAAGAATAATTAGAAGGGTTATATCAAAACCAAAACCACCACCTCCAGCTAGTCCAATAGCTGAAAGAAGAGTTGAGGTACAAAAACAAACTGAGGCTGAGGGTAAAAAAATTACTAGAAGATTAAAGAAAAGAACTAGAAGGAGAACTCAGTTAATGGCAACAAGTGATAATACTGGTCTAGCTACTGGTGCAGATTACTCACCAATAAGAAATCCAAGAGATAGTGGATCTAAGTTAGGGAGTGCGTAATGCCAGGCTATCATAAAAAATCTAAAAATAAAAAAAAGAAAAGATCATCCAGAAAGAAAGGATTAATGTCTTATGGATAGTCATGAACAAGTTTATATAAGAAATCCAAAATTTAGAAAACCAAAGGAGCAAGAGGATGAGCAGAAAGTTTCCGAAAGTTCCGAAGAGTAAAAAGGGAGTACCACTTAAATATTTATCTGGTGCAAAGAACCCTAAAGCAAAAGAGGCAGAGATATTGAGAACAAGAAGATTATATAAGAAAGGTTTATTAACAGCTGCTATGATGGATGAGATTAGCAAGAAGAGGGCAAGAGGATGAGTAAAGCAGCAGTTATAGCAAAGTATTCTAAGTCTAGTGGAATATCTAAATCTACATTAAGTAAGGTTTATTCGAGAGGCATTGGGGCCTACTATTCTAGTGGATCGAGGAATGTATCAGCTCATGCTTGGGCAAGTGGCCGAGTTCGGAGTTTTGCGACTGGTAAAGGTGGTGCAAGAAAAGCTGATAAAGATCTATTAAGATCAAAACGAAAGAAAGGACTGGTAAGCTAATGGCATATAAAATGAAAATGAAAAAGAAAAATAATCTAAAAGGTAAACAAACTAAATTAGATGCAAACAAAGATGGCAAGATTGGTAAAGAAGATTTTGCTATGTTAAGAAATAAAAAGAAAAAGGTAATGGCATGATTATATTTGGTCATACTCCTAGAGAGTGGAAGAGAAGAGCAAAAGAACATAAATGGTTTATTGGTGCTTTGATTATCTCTTTTGTCTTAGGAGGAATAATTATTTAGATGGTAGCTAAAAAATATCAGAACCCATCTGGTGGATTGAACCAGGCTGGTAGAGATTACTTTAAAAGAAAAGAAGGTAGTAATCTTAAATCACCAGTTAAGAAAGGTAACAATCCTAGAAGAGTGAGCTTTGCTGCGAGGTTTGCTGCAAACAAAGGACCTATGAAAGATGATAAAGGTAGGCCAACAAGATTAGCTTTAGCTCTCAAGGCATGGGGTTTTGGTAGTAAAGAGGCTGCTAGAAATTTTGCAAACAGAAACAAAGGAACTGCATAATGCACTTAAAAGCAAGAGAAGTTTTAGATAGATCAAACAAAGCATTTGCTCGTAAAGAACAATGGAGAACTATTTACGAGGATTGTTATCGTTATGCTCTTCCACAAAGAAATCTTTATGATGGATACTATGAGGGTACTGTACCTGGCCAGAATAAAATGAACATGGTATTTGATAGTACAGCTATTCATTCAACTCAAAGATTTGCAAACAGAATTCAATCTGGCCTATTTCCTCCCTATAAAAAGTGGTGCAGATTGGAACCTGGGAATGACATACCAGTAGATAGAAAAGCAGAGGTGCAACAAGCATTAGATCTGTATTTAGATAAAATGTTTACTTTGTTAAGACAATCAAACTTTGATCTAGCTATGGGAGAGTTCTTATTAGATCTCTGTGTAGGTACTGCTGTTATGCTCATTCAACCAGGTGATGATATTAATCCTATTCAGTTTACTCCAGTTCCACAATATCTTATTGCATTAGAGGAAGGACCAAATGGAACTGTAGATAATGTTTATCGTAAATACAAAGTTAGAGCTGAGGCTTTGCCAAGACAATATCCAGATATAAAATTAAATGATCAATTACAAAGATTAATAGAAAACAAACCTCAAGAAATGGTAGAGTTAATAGAGGCAGTAATATTAGATCCAGAAAGAAAAGATTATTGTTATCATATCATACATGAGAAAACAAAAGATGAGTTAGTATTTCGTAGAATGGATACTACTCCTTGGATTGTTGCAAGATACATGAAGATACCTGGTGAGGTATTTGGTAGAGGACCATTAGTATCTGCTTTACCAGATGTAAAAACTTTAAATAAAACTTTAGAGCTGTTACTTAAAAATGCTAGTATAGCATGTGCTGGAGTATATACAGCAGCAGATGATGGTGTAATCAATCCATCTAATATTAGAATTACTCCAGGATCTATTATACCAGTAGCAAGAAATGGTGGACCTCAAGGTGCATCACTAGCTCCTTTACCAAGATCTGGAGATTTCAATGTATCACAAATTGTAATAAATGATTTAAGAGTAAATATTAAAAAGACTTTGTTAGATGATACTTTACCACCAGATAATATGTCAGCTAGATCTGCAACAGAAATTGTAGAAAGAATGAAAGAATTATCACAAAATTTAGGTGCTGCTTTTGGTAGATTAATTACTGAAACTATGGTACCAATCATAACAAGAGTATTATTCATTATGGATGAGAAAGGTCTTATCCAGCTCCCTTTGAAGGTCAATGGGCTAGAGGTAAAAGTAGTACCAGTTAGTCCATTGGCTAAAGCTCAAAACTTAGAAGAGATAAATGAAGTTATGCAATTTTTCCAAATAGCAAACTCACTTGGACCAGGTGGTGTAGCAGAACTAAAACCAGATGCTATAGCTACTTATATAGGTGATAAGTTAGGTGTACCATCTAGCTTAAGAACATCTCCAGATGAGAAACAAGCCATCATCCAACAAAGTATGGCTATGTTTGATGCTCAAGCAAAAGCAGCTATGGAAGGACAAGCTCCCCAACAAGAAACTCCTCCTCCTCAAGAACAAGAACCAGCAAGTGCTGTAGAGGAAGAGGTTAGTGCATAATGGCAAAAGTAGGATGGGAAGGCATTGAGGTCTTAGATAATCAAGCAAAACAAGAAACAAAAAACGAGCAGCTTGAAATAGATAAGTCTTATGCTAGAACATTTGAAACTGAGGAAGGTAAGAAATGTTTGAAACATTTAATGAGTAGAACATTAGATCAACCGACTTGGGTACCAGGGGGAGATCACACATCTGGATATGCAAGAGAAGGACAAAATAGTGTGGTCCGAGAAATAATAATGAGAATAGAGAGGGCAAAAAATGGCTAATGAAAATCAAAACGAAATAGTAGAAGAGAACCAAACTGAGGGATTGATGGGTGGAGTTCCAACAGAGGAACCTAAAACACCAGATCCAAGTGAAACAGAAATACCTCATAAGGAGGAGGAAAAACCTCAAGAACAAGCTGAGGCTAAAGAAGATAAAAAGGTTTTAGAAAAACCAGAATACATAGAAGATAAATTTTGGGATCCAGAGAGAGGTGTTAAGACCGAAGAGCTAAGTAACTCTTATAGTGAATTACAAAAACAATTTTCTATGGGTAAACACAAAGCTCCAAAAGAATATGATGTATCATCATTAGAAGATGTAGAAGATGATGATGAATTAAAAACATATTTCTTAGATTGGGCCAAGGAAAACAAACCTACTCAAGCTGCATTTGATAATTTAGTAAATAAATTTAAAGAATTATCTGTAGCTCAAGAAGAGGCAGATAGTATAAACATTGAAGAGGAAACTGCTAAGTTAGGTCCTAATGCTCAACAAATCATTGAAGGTGTAAAAAAATGGGGCCAAGGCTTGAAAGCTAAAGGTGTGTTCTCTGATGAGGACTTTGAAGAGTTTAAAGTATTTGCTGCTACTGCAAATGGTATCAATACTATTAATAAACTCAGAAAGTATTATGGTGAACAAACTATACCTACAGCTCCAGTAGATATAGATGGTGCTCCATCAAATGATGAGTTATATGAGTTAGTAGCTGATCCTAAGTACAAAACAGATCCAGCTTTTCGTAGAAAGGTAGAACAACAGTTTGCTAGAGCTTTTCCAGGAAAAGTAGATACTGGCGAAATATAGACTTGATATTTAATTAGAAAACGATTATTTTGTAATTAGAGATAACCAAAATTTCTTTTGGCCTTTTGACGAGTGGAAAGTACACTATGTCAGCCTGGCTATTTTACCAGACAACTGCGAGTAAATAAATAAATGTGTTAAACTTATAAAGGAGAAAACATGGCACAATCAATAACTAATGCTTTTGTTACTCTGTTTGATGCTGAGGTAAAACAAGCATACCAAGGTGAAAGTTCAATCTTGGGATGTGTAAGGCTAAGACAAGGTGTACAAGGGCAGACATACAAGTTTCCAAAACTTGGTAAGGGATCTGCTACTGCTAGA
>VTLG01006501.1_pt1 | contig 13826 bp, 28 predicted proteins | sample 4694571 | NCBI WGS metagenome assembly VTLG01 (sample SAMN12604809, study PRJNA352737) | marine metagenome | biome: ENVO:00000447; feature: ENVO:00000209|ENVO:00000569|ENVO:01000036; material: ENVO:00002151; isolation source: viral sequences binned using virsorter ...
TATTAAAGTCGCAATCTTATACTAATTATGAAATAGCAGAAGAATTAGAAATGACATTAAGCTCTGTATGTGCAAGGTGTAGAGAATTACAAAAATTAGATTTTGTAGAAGATAGCGGTAAAAGACGCAATACACCTTATGGTAAAACTGCGATTGTTTGGAGAGTAAAAAAATGAAAGTGTTAATAGCGTGTGAATATTCTGGTATTGTAAGAGATGCCTTTGTTGTTAAAGGTCATAATGCTTGGAGTTGTGATATACTTCCTACCGAAAGTCCAGGTAATCATATTAAGGATGATGTTTTAAAACATTTAGATAAAGGTTGGGATTTAATTATTGCACATCCACCTTGTACTTATTTGTCAAATGCTGGTGCTTGTAGATTATATCCAACTAAAGGTAATCTTGATAAAAAAAGATTTGAAAAAGGTCTAAAAGCTAAAGAGTTTTTTATGAAATTTTATAATAATTCTTGTCAAAAAATTGCGATTGAAAATCCTGTTTCTTCTAAAATATTTAATATGCCACAATTTACACAAGAAATTCAACCTTATGAGTATGGACACCCATATACAAAAAAAACTAGATTATGGTTAAAAAATTTACCAAAATTACAACCTACTAACATAATAGAAAAATCCAAAGTTAAAACTTTTATAGAAAGTGGAACAAGTAGATATAAAAATACAGATAAAAATAAAAACAGATATGTTGCAAGGGGTCAAAAAGATAGAAGTAAATTTTGGACAGGTATTGCAGCAGCTATGGCAGATCAATGGGGTTAAAACATGATGTCCGATAAGGATTGTAAGGACTTTGAGAAACAAATAGAAAAAATGATGAAAAAAGCAGAAAAAGAACATTTAAGACGAGTAGCTGAAATGGGTTGTTATGTTTGTTCACGCCCTGCTGAAATTCATCATATAAGGCATCAGACAGGTTTAGCGATGCGATCCTCACATTATGAAACTATTCCATTGTGCGAAATTCACCATAGGTTGGGTAAAGTATCAGTACATCTAGGTAAGAAAGAATTTGTTAAAAGGTATGGCACAGAACAGCAAATATTGGCAGAAATAAGGAGAAGATTAAATGAGTCGTAAATCAGGGTATTTCATTTGTTATCGTAACATTTGGCAACATCCTGTGTTTAAGAACCTATTACAGGCATCAGCTTGGATATATATGATTTCATCTGCATCGCACCAGGATAAAGAATTAAGGTTTTTAGATAATAAGATATTTGTAAGAAGAGGAGAACTAATATTCCCATTAAGAGTTAATGCTAAAAGGTTTAAAATGAGTTATAGTGAAATGCGTACTTTCATACTACGGCTAGTACGTAGAAAGATGATAACCACTAGGACAAACCAGCTACAGCCCACTACTAACCACCCTAGCCGAAAAGTAACGCTAATAAAGGTTATAAACTATGACAAATTTCAGTATGTGGATAATCAGCAACCACCTCTCAACCACCTATCGCAACAAGTACTAAATAACAATACTAATAAACAAATACTAATTAGTAGGTCAAGCAAAGAGGGGATAACATATACAGGTAATCAGTTTGGAGATTATGTCGAAATTGAGGCAGAGGGTAAGCTCAAATGGAAACACAAGTTTAAAGAGAATATGCCATTGAAAGATAAGCTATGAGACCATGTAAATTTTTTCTTAAAATATTTAAGCGTGTAAGAAAACGTCTTATAAAGTTACACCTAGAGAATAGAAGATTGAAAGTGCAGCTTAATTATTATAAAGCTGTAGTAGAGTCATACGACAAAACAAAACACTAAAAATGGCTAAAAAAAAATCAAAGTTTCGCCACATTCAGATTGGCTCAAAAAAGTATTATTTTTATAAAATAACCTGGTTAGATATTACAGGAGATTCAGGACACGCTACCTCCCAAGAATTTAATAAGTTCCTACCCTCTAAAATGATAACACATGGCTATATATTTAAGAAAGATAAGAAATATGTGTGGACATTTGCATCTTATGACACAACAGAAGAGAGCTTTAGTGATCGTAATGTATTTCCTATTGGATGTGTGTTAAATATGGAGAAGATAGAAGTATGAAAAACGACAAAATTAAGGCACAGACACAGAAAAAACAAAATGTAGTAGGCAGACCTAGAATTAAGCTAGATATAGAAATCCTTAAAAACCTTGCCTCTATTGGTTGTCCTACTTATGAGATTGCTAGTGTAGTAGGTGTATCTGCTAGGACATTAGAAAGAAATTATGCCGAAATTATAGACACTTATAGAGAGAAAGGAAAATCCTCTTTACGAAAGAAAATGTGGGATAAAGCAATTAAAAAAGACAATACTTTTATGCAAGTCTTTTTAAGTAAAAACGTATTAGGTATGTCTGACAAAGTACAACAGACAAATGTTACAGAACCACTACCGCTTATTATAGATGGCAAAGCTGAAGATGCTGAAGTAGAAGATGGCAAAAAGAAAAGGTAATATCTTTGGCCAGACAGTTATCTATGAGAAAACTTTTAATGGAACATCCATTGGGAGACGACCCAAGATGAGTACCATGAATAAACATAAACGTAGAAGCTGGAAGAAGTACAGAGGGCAAGGTAGATGAAGCGATCTCAATTCTATCCTAATGGAGAGTTTATACCTTATCAAATGCCACAAGATTTTAGACCATCACAAGGTAGAGGAAGCTGTGGTAATTGTGGATTATATTCTAATAGACATGGTTTCTGTGGTGTGTATAGAACTAAAGGCGTTAAAGATACTTACGTTTGTAACAAATGGAGAGAAAGACATTTTAAACGATGAGAGACGAATTGTTATCCAGAATTAACCAAGCTGCTAACGATTACAACAAAACAAAAGACAATAAATATAAAGACCTTTGGTACAAACTTATAAAAGAATTTAACCAACATGAAATAGACTATCAAGGAGGATCAGCATATAAAGCTATGCTTAAACTGTTTGCAGATAATCTTAAAAAATGAAAGAATTAGTTATCTCTTTGATTTTGGCTAAAGGACAGCTTATGCACATTAATATAGTCGATATATCTTGTTATGATTGGTATATGAAAAATGTTATTGTTAAAGAATACAGAATTAAATTACCTAATAGAAATCATTATTACCATAAGTATAAAGGTAAGCACATTTTTGGATATGTTTGTGGTAAAAGATGAGCTATGCAAAAGCTCAAAAGATTTTTTAATATCAATAACATAATTGACACATCAGCAGATGTTTTATTAATTTTATTTGATGTTTTAAGCTCTCCTATCTTAATGGTCGTGAGATTATTTAGGTACATAGTCAATAAATTCTTGAAAAAATACCTAGTGAAAGGTATTAAGAGAATAGTAAAAAACTTTAGGAGAAATAATGGCAAAGATAAGTGAGAATACCCATTTCAATACAGATTTGAAAACACTATTTATGATAATAGGTGCTATCGCTATTGGTGTATGGAGCTATAGTGAAATCAATAATCGTATTATATCTTTAGAAACTTCTAAAGAATTAATGACTAATGATTTAGAAAAGAATACTGAATTTAGAATAAAATGGCCACGTGGCGAACTTGGGTCGCTTCCCGCAGATAGCGAACAATTTATGCTAATAGAACATATGGCAGGTCAATTAGAAAAGATTGAAAAACAAATGTCTAATATGATGCACAACGAAGTTAATATTGAACGATTACAAAAAGATGTTTCAAAGCTCCAATCTGATGTTGAAAAATTAAAGGATAAGCAAAGACAATTTGCTAATGGAAATGGAAATCACTAATGAAAAAATTTATAACTAAACTAATAGATAAGATAGAACAATTATTATTGAAACTTATGGGGTGGAAAAAATGATAGAAACAATTTTTGCATTACTATTAATTATGGATCACAAAATTGTAGAGCATAGAATACAAGATAGTTTAAGTACCTGCTTAAAACACAAGAGGGAAGCTACTAGAGAAGTTAAAGATAATATTCAATACAAATGTATTAAATCTAAAGCTGAATTAGAAAAGAATATTGATGGTTCAATTACCATTAAAAAACTAATATTAGAATAGGAGTAATATGCTATTAAAAATTAAAAGATTTTTTAGAAGATTAAAGAATCGTTATATCGAATGGTTTTGGAAAGATTATTATAAGTAATATGAGGGTTAAGAGGAATGAAACAATTATTAAAGGACATTGCTGATATGTTCTTATCTATAATAGAAACTTATGGTGCGAAAATATCAAATTGGGCTTGGCATAAACGATGGAGTGAAAGACCTTATGCTCGTTACATAGGCAAGACAGGTAAAATATATGATATTCCTAAAAATGATAAGCAATGAAATTTATTTTAGTTATGTCGGTTTGTTCCTTTCTTTCAGGAGAGTGTAAAGCTCCAGTTCAATCTCCAATACTTTATAACGAATGGGCAGAATGTGCTGCTGATGCTTCTCTTAAAAGTTTGCAACTTTTACAAAAAGAGGGCAAAGAGAATGTCAATAAATATAGATTAGCTGTTAAGTATGGTTGCAAAGAAATATTAGAGATGTAAAATACCTAAATCCATATGAAAATAACTTTGACAAAGGCACAACATCAAGTGAGTCAATCAAAGGCAAGGTTTAGAGTTCTTATATCAGGTAGAAGATTTGGTAAAACCCATTTAGCAATAACAGAAATGATGAAGTATGCAGCTAAACCATTGCAGAATATATGGTATGTAGCTCCTACTTTTAAGATGGCTAAAGAGATATGTTGGTCTAACTTAAAAACAATGCTTCATGCTTTTAATTGGATTGAAGAAATAAACGAAACTAATCTTACTGTTAAACTTAAAAAATCTAATAGTGTTATAAGTTTAAAATCAGCAGATCAACCTGATGCTTTACGAGGTTCAGGAATTAACTTTTTAATATTAGATGAGTTTGCAGATATAGATAAGCGTACCTGGTTTGAAGTATTAAGAGCTTCTATTGCCGATACATTAGGAGATGTTTTATTTTGTGGTACACCTAGAGGGTATGGAAATTGGAGTTATGAACTTTATCTTAAAGCTAAAGATGACAAAGAATGGGAGAGTTTTCAATATACGACCTTACAAGGTGGTATGGTTTCAAAACAAGAATTAGAACAAGCTAGATTAGACCTAGATGTTAGAACATTTAGACAAGAGTTTGAGGGTACATTTGAGAACTATGCAGGAAGTGTTTATTACAATTTCCATCCTGTTGAAAGTGTCATAGAACGTAACATAGATTGGACTAAACCTTTACATATTGGGATGGATTTTGGAGTCGATCCGATGTCAGCTTGTGTTGCACAGATAGAAAAAGATAAAGTTTATTTTGTAGATGAGATAGTCATTTATTCAAGTAATACTGACGAAATGTGCCAAGAGATACGAGATAGATATGGAACTAAAATACCTATCTTTATTTATCCAGACCCTGCATCTAAACAACGTAAATCTTCTGCTGGAGGAAGAACTGATTTAAGCATATTACAAAACGCAGGATTTAAAGTTAAAGTTAAACACAAGCATCCAGCAATTAGAGATAGAGTCAATGCAGTTAATTCACGACTCAAAGATTCTAAAGGCGACAGACATATTTTCATTAGTAATTATTGCAAAACATTGATAAAAGGATTACAAAGACAAATATACAAGGAGAATACAAATATTCCTGATAAGGAAGAGGGATTTGACCATATGAACGATGCACTTGGTTATTTAATAGATTACATAAAACCATTAACTATTAAATCTGATTTCTCTGCTCCGACAAGATGGAATATAAAACAAAGGCAATATGGCATACGACAAAGATCAGGCACTCGCTACTCATAAGGACTACAAAGAAAATATTACAAGTTGGGAATATTTTATACGTTCTTATAATGGTGGTTTCGATTACCAAGTAGGTCAATATTTAAATAGATATAATTTAGAATTAGATAACGAGTTTAATCAACGATTGCTTAACACTCCTTGCGACAATCATTGTAGAAACATAATCCAAATTTACTCATCATTCCTTTTTCGAGTCAAACCAACGAGGGAATTTGGAGATATGGAGAATGAACCTAGTTTAGATTCATTCCTACGAGATACTGACCTAGACGGAAACAGTTTTGATACTGTTGTTAAACAAGCTCAAAATTATGCTTCTATCTATGGTCATTGTCTTTTAATTTTAGACAAACCTAAAGTAGCAACACAAACAAAAGCCGATGAATTGCAACAAGATATACGACCTTACCTTTCTATTGTAACTCCTGAAAATATTTTAGACTGGAATTATAAAAGAGAAATAAATGGTAAGTATTCTTTAGACTATCTTAAAATAAGAGAAGAGGTAGATAGAGATGGTGGTACTTATTTTCGTATGTGGTTTCCAGACCGAATAGACACAGTTTATTTAGATAGTTCTGGAGCAGAACCACGAATAATAGATACTGCCGAGAATCAGATTGGTAAGATACCAGCAGTTATCTTATACAATGCTAAATCGCACAAGAGAGGCATTGGCCAATCTGACTTAACAGACATTGCAGATTTACAAAAAGCAATCTACAATGAGTTCTCGGAAATTGAACAACTCATTAGATTAACAAATCATCCATCATTAGTTAAAACACCAAGTGTTAATGCTTCTGCTGGAGCTGGTGCAGTAATAGAAATGCCAGAAGAAATAGAACCAAATTTAAAACCATATTTACTACAACCATCAGGACAAAACTTACAAGCTATTATGGACTCGATTACAAAGAAAGTTGAATCTATAAATAGAATAGCACATACAGGATCAGTAAGAACTACTAAAACACAAGTGTCATCTGGTATAGCTTTACAAACAGAATTTGAATTATTAAATGCAAGACTATCCGAGAAAGCAGACAATCTACAATTAGCAGAAGAGCAACTATTTAAATTATATGCTGATTTCCAAAATACAAAATTTGAGGGAGAAATAAACTACCCAGAAACATTTAACATAAGAGACTTTGCAGCAGACCTTATGTTCTACCAACAAGCTAAAGCAATCAATGTTCAATCTCCTACATTAGTCAAAGAGATTGATAAAGAAATTGCAAGAGCAGTAGTAGATGATAACGAAAAACTAAATATTATTTTTGACGAGATAGATACGAAACCAGAAGTAGGCGAATTTACACAAGACGAAGTAGAGAAAGAAACAGTAGAGGAAGAAGAAGTATAAGGCGACCATATTTCAGATCGCCTTATTTTATTTACTTACTTTTGATTATTTTTATTCTTTCATCAATACAAGTTTTAAGATATTCTAAACTTCGTAAATCAGATTCAGAGATCATTTTCATAGTGTGATAAATCTGTTCTGCTTTAGGAAAAATTTTAGATTTTTTTAACTGTTCAGTAGTTAAAGTTCTTTTTCCTTTAGATACAAAGTTTATTATATCGTCAGCAACTTTCATTGCTTCAGGACTAGGTTTATTATTCATATTTATTACCTCCTTTTTACTATTATACCACACGCACTTTTTCAAAATGCTCTAGAAGTAAGCAAAGTGAATTGTGGCAAAAAATAAGTGGCTTGGCAGTAAGCAAAAAAAAATGAAGAAAATGCTTTTTTGAGTTTTTCACTTTTTTATGATAGACAAAGTTTATGGCAGATATTACCCAACAAATGACCAATTATCGAATCAAGCAAATTGAGTTTGCTGAAGCTGAATATTACGAACAACTCACTAAAGTTTTAGATAAGATAGAAGATGATATAACTTCATTAGCAGGTAAATCATTACCTTTAACTGATGGTAAGCTAATAGAGTTAAGAGCAGCTATTGCTATTAGACCTCAAATTAAAGCTGTCCTGGAAAGAGAATATCTAGCTTGGTCAGATAGAGTTGTTAGAGAGGGATTTAACAAACAAGCTAAAAGAGTTGAACGAGCTTTTAAGAGAATAGGTAGAATACCACCAGCATTTCAAGAACTTACAAAAGGTGATCTAGCTTTAGTACAAAATTTAAAGCAACAATACTTTACACAGTTTAAAGATATATCAAACACCTTTACAAGAAGATTATCAGAAAAGGTTTATCAAAATACATTATTAGGTTCTGAATTTACTGTTTTAGAAAAAGAATTAAGACAAACAATTAATGGAATATATGCAAGTTCCAAAGACCCTGAAATTAATAAGCTAGTTAAGTTTGTTAAAAACAATAAGAATAAAAAGCGTATGCAACGCAAGGTAGAGAAAGCAGTTGCTACATTACAATCTAAATTTGGCAGAGATAGAGCTGGAGAAAACATGAAAAGATATGCAGGACAGCTATTAAACGACTCATTACGAGATTTTGATGCAACATTAAACTTTAATAAAGCTAATGATGCAGGACTTACTTATGTTAGGTACTATGGAGACATCATTCCTACAACTAGACAAATATGCAGAGGTTTGGTAAGTAGAACTATCGGTAAAAAAAATGGACTTTTTACGATTGATGAAGTCAGAAAACTATGGGCTAGTCGAAGTTGGACTGGTAAGAAAGCTGGAAATCCTTTGGTAGTTCGTGGTGGTTATAATTGTCGTCATCAATGGAGCTACGTTAATCCAGATTGGTTTGACAGTAGCGGAAAACTAATAACTTAACAAAGGAGTATATATGTCCGAAGAACAAAAGGTAGTTGCACCTGCAACACAAGAAACACCAAAAGAAGAACCAAAAGTAGAAGTTGAAAAAGCTAAAGAAATGACTTTTACCCAAGCTCAACTTGATAACATTATTAAATCAAGATTAGATGCAGAGCAAAAGAAACATCAAAGAATGTTAGATGATGCAAAAAAACAAGAAGAAGAAGCTGCTAAAGAAAAGCTAGTTAAAGAAGCTAAATCTAAAGCAGAGCTTGAAAAACTTATGCAACAAAGAATTGCTGAAAAAGATACAGAAATTCTTAAATTTAAGAACGAAATCAAAAAAGAAAGAATTGATAATTCTATTATGTCTGTTGCATCTAAAAACAATGCTATAAACCCAAGTCAAGTGGTTTCTTTACTCAAAGACACAGTTAAATTAAATGACGATGGTAGAGTAGAAATACTTGATAATAATAGCAATATTCGTTATAACGAAAAAGGAAACCTCTTAACGATTGAAGAAAAAGTTAAGGAGTTCTTACAGGCGAATCCACACTTTTCCGTAAGTGGTAAATCTGGCACAGGAAGCCAGAGTTCTGTCGAGGGTAAAACTGTAAAACCTTTCAATATTCAGGATTTAGATATGAGTAAGCCAGAGGATCGTGCTAAATATGCAGAGTATCGCAAAGAACGAGATTCAAAACCTACTCAAATTAATTTAAACAATAAATAATAAGGAAAAATAACAATGGCAAATGAAACAACAAGTTCTACGCTATCGGAACTATACACAGAGATAGTAGCTGAAGCATTGTTCGTAGCAAGTGAAAGATCAGTAATGAGACCACTTGTAAAAAACTATGCGATTAGCGGTGGTGGAAAGTCAGTTGAAGTTCCTGTCTATGCAGCAGTTTCTGCAGCAGCAGTATCGGAAGCATCTGATCTATCTAACACAGCAATCAATCCAACTTCTGTAACAATTACAGCAAGTGAAAATGGGATAATGACTACGCTAACAGATTTAGGAAGAAACGCATCTCCTAGAAATGTTGCGGCAGACATTGGAAAACTATTTGGTGAAGCGATTGCAAAAAAAATAGACACAGACTTAACTGCATTATTTGATGGATTTTCAACATCTGTTGGTGGTGCTGGAACAGAAATAACTGTGGCTAAAATCTTTGAAGCAGTGGCTAATTTAAGACAAGCGGCAGTACCAATGCCTTTAGCTGGTGTACTTAATCCAAAGGTTGCATACAATGTGAAGAAAAACTTAACTAATACTTTTGTTAATCCTAACCCTAATGACTTAACTAACGAAGCATTAAGAACAGGATATGTTGGAAACATCGCTGGAGTTCGAATGTTCGAAACTTCAAATGTTGATGGAACTTCTGACACAGACAACTGTAAAGGTGGTATATTTCACCAGGATGCTTTAGGTTTAGCAATGATGCAAGACCTTAAAATTGAAACTCAAAGAGACGCATCTTTAAGAGCAGATGAAATCGTAGCAACAGCAGTTTATGGTGTTGGCGAATTACATGACTCTTATGGTGTTGAAATATTAGGCGAATCAGTAATCAACTAATAACACTTTTCTATGGCGGAGAAATCCGCCATAGGATATAACTGAAACAGGAGAACAAAATGGAAGAAATGATAACTCTAAAAAAAGGCAATAAAATTATTAAGAGAAGCAAAGCTAATTACGAAGCTAATACACAACATTGGAAAAACAGAGGATATTCTGTAGTTAATAATAAAGCACCAGAAAAAAAGATTGTTGAAAAAGCTAAAAATGTTGTAAAACTTAAACCTAGAAAGAAAAAAGGTAAAAAGTAATGAAAAAGAATACAGCTAAAAGAAAGAAACGAAAACTTAAAGTTGTTAAGAAAAGAAAAAAACGTAAGAACAACAAAAGAAAGAAAAAGGGTAGAAAGTAATGAAACATATAGATAAAATAGGTTTTTTTATTGACGATCATCCAAGACCAATCGTTATAGGACTTGTAGCAATTATATTTATCTTACTGGTATTTTAATATGACGAACTTTACTGGTGCAAATGTTATGAACGCTGGAGATGCTTCTAATTATCAAGCGGACATCTATACTTTTGGTTTATCCTCTACTTCATCAGAGGTAACATTTTTTATAACTCAAACAACAAATGATATTTTAAGAGAATTAAGAATTAAGTGGTGGCCAGCATATAAAAGCAATATTTATACCGACATCACAGTTTTAAATACTGCTGAAATGGTTAATACAAAAGTTAATTTAGATCAGTTCACAAGAGCTGGTGTATATTTATTCTTATCAAGATATTTATTACCAACATTAACTAAATTTAGACCAGAAGCAGACAAAGATAGATTTGAAAGAATGATTGAGTTTTATTCATCAGCTTATGCAAAAGAATTTCAATCTATTTTAGAAGATGGTGTTGAATATGATAGTGATGCTGGTGGAACTATTGTATCAAGTGAAAGAGAATCTTTACATTCATATAGACGTTTAACTAGATAATGGACAACGAAAAAACTTGTAAAAAATGTGGACATTTATGTCATTGCATAGAAGCAGACCACGCAGGATGTAAATGCGATGAATGTAGATGCAGCTCTGCACCAACAAATGAGCAATAATGGCAGTTAATGTTCAAGTACAATCTAATCTAAAAATAGTTAAAAAAAATATAAAGAAGCTCCAAAGTAGATTCCCACGAATTATTGACCAGGCATTAATGAAGTCAGGATTTCATTTGGTTACTATTATTAGAGAACTTACACAAAAAGGACAGGATTTCAGACGCAGACCTTTTGCACCTTATTCAGAGGGTTATATTAAACGATTAGAAAAAGAGGGAAAACCAACAGGTGTAGATTTATTTTACTCTGGTAGAATGATGGGAGCTTTAACACCTAATAAAAAATCAGTTAAAAAAACAAGTAAAAATGTAGTATCTATTTCTTTTTCTAATTCACAAATGAGACAAAGAGCTTTATTTAATCAAGTTTTAAATGAGCCAAATAGAGAATTTTTTGGCTTTAATAACAGAACAGAAAAGATTATAAGTAAATCATTTAACAGAGATATTGCAGCAGCAATAAAAAGATTGAGAATATGAGCGTAAGAGAAAACATAGCAAGTAATATAAAAACAGTTGTAGATGCAATCAGTAGTCCTGATGTCAAGTTATGCACAAGACAACCTTTTGAATTAGAAGAATTATCACAAGCACAATATCCAGCAGTAATAGTACAAACATCTGAAGAAAACAGAGAAGATCAAGAATTAGGAAGTGGTGCTAAAACCAGAACTGGTACTATTGATTTTGTATTACTAGGTTTTGTCAAAGGTGCTAACACAAATATAGACACTTTAAGAAATGAGCTTATTACTGCCATTGAAACTGCACTTGAAAGTGATATAACTAGAGATTCTAACGCACTCGATACAGAAGTCGTACAAGTAGAAACAGACGAGGGTACATTGTTTCCTGTAGGCGGTATTAGAATGGTTGTTAGATGTATGTATCAATATCAATCTGGAACACCATAGGAGGTTAAATGAACAAAGATAAAATACTAGATAAAATAGAGAAAAAAATAGACCAAATAGAAAAGTTACATGATAAGGAATCTTTACTTTGTGAAGAAGTCAAAGACTTAATATCTGAAATAAGAGAAGAAGATATTGAGGAAAATGATGACATTGAAGAAGAAGATTTTGATGATGAAGATATTGACGATGGGGAAGATAAGTAGTAAAAGAATTTATTATGGCTAAAGATATTAAATTATATAAAGATGGGCATGAAGTTATAATTAACGAAACTCAACTTGAAAATTTTATTGCTCTTGGTTATAAGCGAGAACAAGACAAACAAGATAAACCAAAAAAGGAAAATAAAAAATGGCAACACACTTCGGAAAAGAAGGCGTAGTTAAAGCTGGTGGAACTGGTATAGGCGAATTAACTGGTTACACACTTGAAACAACTGCTGATGTTGTAGAAGATACTCAATTATCAGATGCAACTAAATCATTTGTAGCTGGAAGAACATCATTTTCAGGAACTTTAGAAATGAGTTATGATGAAACTGATTCTCCACAACAAACACTAACTGCTGGGACTTCAATTTCTTTTGTATTAGGCCCAGAGGGTGATGGTTCAGGAGATGAAATTTTTTCAGGTTCTGGAATTATTACAGGTATGAGTGTTAATGTTGGATTAGATTCAATAACTACAAGATCAGTTACTTTTCAAGGCACAGGCACATTAACAAGAGGAACTGCTTAATATTAATTTATGTCAGTTATTGACAGAGCCAAATCACACTTTGAGAGTTTAGGCACTCAATCTATGGAAGTGCCTGAATGGAAAGATGATGATGGCAATCCTACTGTTATTTACTGGAATCCAATTACTTTAGCAGAAAAGAAAAGACTATTTCAAAAATCTGATAATCTTAATGATGTAGGTATTCTTGCTGATATTATTCTTATGAAAGCCATTGACAAAGATGGCAAAAAATTATTTACATTAGAGGATAAAATACCATTAATGCACAAGGTAGATTCTGATGTACTCGCCAAAGTCGCAACTCAAATAATACAAACTATCACTCCAGACGAAGTAAAAAAAAACTAAACTCCGATCCTGAATTAAAGAATTTACTTATCGTTGCAGATAGATTAAAAATAACATTATCCCAGCTTTTAAAAATGGAAGTATGGGAGTATAATCATTGGTTAGGTTATTTTATGCTTGAAAATGAAGAACAAGAAAAACAATCAAGAATAGCCAAACATGGAACATATAAGTAATGGCACAAAATTTAAAAATAAACATACTAGCAAAGGATAAAACCAAACAAGCTCTAGGTACAGTACAAGCAGGTTTAACTAGATTAAGAGGTGCTATATTTTCAGTACAATCAGCAATTATAGGTATAGGTGGTGGTTTAGTAGTTAGATCATTACTTAAAACTGCAAGTGATGTAGAGCAATTAAATGTAAGATTTGCTTTTCTATTTGGTAATGTCAAAGAGGGTACAAAAGCATTTAACACTTTAATAAACTTTGCTGCAAAAGTACCTTTTTCACTAGAAGAAATTAGTACAGCGTCTGGTAACCTAGCTGTTGTTGCTAAAGATGCCGAAGAATTAAATGCAGTTCTTAAAGTTACT
>VTLG01008292.1_pt1 | contig 13826 bp, 12 predicted proteins | sample 4694571 | NCBI WGS metagenome assembly VTLG01 (sample SAMN12604809, study PRJNA352737) | marine metagenome | biome: ENVO:00000447; feature: ENVO:00000209|ENVO:00000569|ENVO:01000036; material: ENVO:00002151; isolation source: viral sequences binned using virsorter ...
CTTTTTTTATGGCGAAATAAGTCTTGGATTTTCTGTTTTTTTAAGTTTTTTACTAATAAACTGTTTTGATTGTTTATAGTCCATTATTTCTGCGAAGTCATCTAAAAATAAATCTAGATATTCTGATTTTAAAATATTGATTTCTCTTTTCGCATCATTCAAATTTGTTTCATTTTCTAGGAAGGTAAATGATGTAATTTTTGACTCTGTTCTTAAAACGCCATTGTCTAAAAAACTAATTGAATAATCAGATGGAACTTTAAGACCCTTTGGATGAATTAGTTTACCACTTGAGTCTCTTAGAAGATCAGTTTCATAATGATGAATATTTGATAGTTCCTCTGATGTATATTTTGCGTTGAGATAAGTTAAAAAATCCTGATTACCCATTGGCCACTGATCTCTCACATGCACAATATTATTTGTTGTCAATATTACCCAGTCAAGTCCAGAATCGTTGTAAAATCTGTTTGCAACTTGATCTGGTCTCTCATCACCAATGACAGAATATTTTGTGAATGCTGTAACTTCATCAAAAACATCATCACGCAATACAGCTCTCTTAAATATGTTTTTTACAAGATGATAATCATATGCAGAATTTCGATCATTCCTTAAGGACGGATAATCTAGATCTGGTAGTTGTCTGAAATAACTATTTGGTGATCCCTTGTATTGTTTTGTAGATGATGAGTATGACATATTAGTAACCAACACTTGTAGTTGGAGTTTGTACTTGATCGTTATAGTAAATTGGTCTCAGTTCAACAAAGTTCAAATCCATTGTGATTTCAACTGGTTGTGAATCTTGATATGCAGACCAATAAGAATTTGGAGCATAGTCCGTGTTTAGTGAAGTTAACGCAAGACCGCCTGGGCTAAATCTATTCACAGTATCTAAAATACCAGCATCAGATGGAGCACCTAATGATCTTCTATATTGAAGTGAAAATACGTCTGGACTTTTTAAATATGTCGAACTTCTAAATTTTGGCGCCATACCTAATTTTAAAAATCTAATTATATTTCTTATCATTTCACCCTCTTTTTGACTTCTAGCTATCATTCGATATTTAAAGGTAAAATCTCTTAAAGCAGGGCCTTGAAATAACATCTCTGCATTTGGATTTAGAACCGTGCCACCTTGTCTTGCTAAAACCGTATCTGCGTTTAAATCTGTACCTAAAAGTAATCCCGCTGTTTTAGCCACGATTTGATTGTATATCGCACCTGTTGTTTTTCTTCTCACACTACCACCTTCTTCACCACCTCTTTGACTCCTTAAATCTTCAAAAGCTTGTAATCTTCTCTCTCTTTCATCTGGAGTTTCGCCTGGTTGACCAATAAGTTTTGATGCTAAACCAGCAGCTGCCATTCCTTGTGCATTTAACTCACTTTTTCCCCAATCTGCAGCATTGACATCAGTTACCTTTGGCATTGGTAATATGACACTTCCTTTTAATGCACCTAGAACACTGCCACCCTCAACTTCTCTAACACCACTTACATTTGAAAATTGAGCAGCTTTTCCATCTTCATTAATTCCTTCTAAACTAGGAGGTTTACTTGCGTTTATACTACTTCGTAAATATTCGTATCTTGTAATTTTAAGATGATCTTGTTCAAGATCAATATCGAATGGGTATGCGTATAATTGTGATTGATTCTCAAACCCAGTTGCACCAAATCCACTCTCACTACTACCTGTTGTGCCAGTGTAACCAGTTGCATATGCGATTGCTTTTGGTTTCTCAAAATCATTATCTATGAATCCAGCATTATCAAATGCTTTCTTTTTATCTGTGTAAAAATTAGTTATTTCTTCATTGCTCGCAAAATCAATTGATCCATCTTTAACATAACTTTCTTTACTAGGCCCGTATTTTGCAATATTAAAAGCTCTTTTTGCTTCATCACTATTGATTAAGGTATTAAAACTTGGATCTGATGGACTAATTGGTTTAAAAGTGGTATTTCTTGAAGTCATTTCACTTACGCCAATTAATTTGTCATTCACAAATGAGAAACTAACCTTATCAAAGGTGACTCCCTCTACTGCATATGTTTTACTTTTTTTCTCTGACATTAGTTTTTGTTGTAAACTCGATCTCTTGAAACTGGTATTCCTCTCATATCAACGAATCTTTCAGTGGGCAATTGTGCCACATCTGACCACTCGGCACTTGGAATACGATACGGTGTGCCTCTCACGCCAGTGTAAACATATTTATGTAGAGTTCTTCGAGGAACTGCAACTGCACCCTGAGCAGAGTTATTTAGTAAGCTCGTTGCAAGTTCATCTCTTTGAGTCAAAGGGACATAGTGAACATTGCAACCTAGAAATCCACCCTTTTGATATTCAATCACATATGATAACGGATACATGTCATAATATGGTTGTTTTGTCTGTGCAGAGTATGTGAAAAAATATAATTGGCCAGGAGCAAATCCAGCTGTGTCTGCAGCATCATCATCAAAGTTTGTGTCACCAAGTTCTTCAAGTAACTGACTCCGAAAGAAGTCCTCAGTTACTTGACCTGTAACTCTGTCCATTATGTTTTGAAGAATGCTCATCTGATTCCTAATTCTTTTTCGGTCATAATTTTAAATTCTAATTTACGATCATCACAAAACTCTCTTGCGGCCTTCCACTTTGCTTGATTCTTAACGTAGGTCATTGATTCATTTATCAATGTCTTTCTTGATTTACCCTTTGTTATCTTTGGTTCGAGTGTTTCTCTCATTGGTTTCACTTCAATCACGGATCTGCGAATATTATTGTCTTTGTCCTTATATTTAATAAAAAAATCAGGAAAATACCTACGAACACGATTTGTGGTTGGATCTTTATAAGGTATCCAAAATTCTTCAGACGCCCATTCAAGCACATTTTCATTTAAATCACAGTAATTCATGAATTTTCTCTCCCAAAGAGACCTATAAATAATATTACGGTGATCACCCTTATATTTTTTAGGGTTAGAAGGCCTATATATCCCTTTATAGCTCATATATAATAATAACAACTTAAGTTTATTTATCGTGTCATTTCCAAGAAGTTCAGAAATATTTAGAGGAGATATGAGAGATATCCGTGATAGTGTCGCACGGCCGTCTTTAGATACTTATTATCAAGTTAATTTTTCATTTGGAAACTTTGATAAGTGGTTGTCAGAATCACCTGTTTCTGATTCTAAAAAAAGAACTCAGTCGAGAGGATTTCAAAGAAAGATGTCATTATTATGCACACAAGCAGAAATTCCAGGCACAAGTTTTGTGGAATCTACTGTGGTTGGACACCATCAGGGCATTCAAGAATCATTTCCACAATTAAGAAATTATCCCCCACTAAACTTAGTATTTTATGTTGATGCAGATCATGTTGTCTTAGAAGTTTTAGAAACTTGGATGTCTTATATTAATCCAATACAAACAAATCAGAGAACATTGAATGCTTATTCAAGATTTAATTATCCAGAAAACTATAAAGAAATTATTCACCTCACTAAATTTGAAAGAGATACTTTTGTAGGAGATAAATTAAAAGGAGACTATGCAACTAGAACAACAGGTTATGAATTTGTGAATATTTGGCCTAGCAATTTAACTTCAATGAGACTTGCCTATGGAGACTCAAATGTGTTAAAATGTAATGTACAGTTTTTGTATGATAGATTTTTTACAAGTTTTCATAAAATTGAAAATGGTGGAGCGCCAATTAACACACCAGAGGGTATTGTTAACTCAGATGATATAGCTAAAACTGTTAATATAGGTGAAGCACCTAAGAAATCTGATTATGGAACTAACAGAAATGAATATGGATCATTCTTAGGAGATACAAGAAGATTTAATAAGAGATTTTCTCAAGATTTATCAAATTTTCTTTAACTAAATAAAACACTAATAAAGTTATTATGCCATTACCCACCATTGAAACTCCAACTTATGAGTTGAAGTTACCTTCCTCAAGTAAGAAAGTTAGGTATAGACCATTTCTTGTCAAGGAAGAAAAAATACTAATTATTGCTCTTGAATCAAAGAATCAAAATGAAATCACAACTGCTGTGACAGAAGTTTTAAAAAAGTGTATTTTGACAAAAGGAATTGATGTTGATAGTCTACCCACATTCGACATTGAATATTTGTTTTTAAATATTCGTGCTAAATCAATTGGAGAGGATATCAAACTAACTGTGACTTGTCCAGATGATAGAAAGACAAAAGTTCCAGTTACAATATATGTGGATCAAATTAAAGTTGTCAAACCAAAAAATCATAAGAAGGACATTGTTCTAGATGATAAATTGACTCTTCGCATGAAGTATCCATCATTATCTCAGTTTATTTCAAGTAACTTCGATACAGAAGATGAGGCAGAAGAACTCGTTGATAAAACATTCAAAGTTGTCGCTGATTGTATTGAGACTATCTACAATGAAGAGGATGCGTGGGATGCCAAGGACTACACTCCAAATGAAAGAATTGAATTTGTGGAACAATTAAACTCAAAACAATACAAGGCTGTTGAAACATTCTTTGAGACAATGCCTAAATTATCTCACACGATTGATGTTGTGAATCCAAACACAAAAGAAAAAGGTAGTGTCGTTTTGGAGGGCTTATCCGATTTTTTCGTATAAGTATTGCAAGAGAGGATCTTGAATCCTATTATCGTATAAACTTTGCTCTCATGCAATACCATAAATATAGCTTGACGGAACTCGAAAATATGATGCCTTGGGAGAGAGACATTTACTTAACTCTTCTGAAGCAATATATTGAAGAACAAAATCTCAAGAATCAACAAAGACAAGGTGTTATGAAGTATGGATGAAGAAGAACAACAACAATCTGATTCAAAGATAAGCGTAAGTAGTTTCTTTGAACGAGTCGATTCGGTTGATAAGGTGGCGAACAGAGCCTTGTCGAAAGCGAATGCGAATTTTGATATTATTAACAATCAAAAAACACTTATCAATAGCATTAATATCTCAATTGAAGCATTGGAGACGAAGGTTAGAGATATTGCAAATTATATAATTATAGAGAAAAAAATTGAGAAGGACGCTGAGGAAGATAGACTTTTTGAACAACAGGATGAGGCTCAGAAAGGTTCGATGTTAGAAAGACTCGCTGGTCTTAAATCGAATAATGAGAGTGAGCAAACTCAGGCAGCAGGCGAAGAACCGAAGAAAGGTGGTGGTGGTGGTATTTTAGGAACTCTTTTAACATTGGGAGTCGGTGCTTTTGCACTTAAATTTCTTTGGCCTGCCATTTTGCCTTTGGCTGGAAAATTAATTACTGGTGCTCTGGCAAAATTTGCAGCGTTCAGTATTGGTGGACTTGGGACTCTTCTTAAGGGAATAGTGGTAGGCACTCTTGGAGGATTAGGTATTTTTGGTCTTGGTAAAATGTTCACAAACTTAGGAAATTCTATTAAAGATAAGTTTGATAAAATTGCAGAGAGTTCTAAGAACGCTATTAATAATTTTAGATTTGGTAAAGAGGGTAAAGTTGATGGGCCTGATTCAATTGAAGTAGATTCTGATGCGAGTGGTGGTGAAGAAAAAGAAATGAGTAATTTGGGGCCAGATTATAAGCAACAGGAAGAGGATGCTTTTAAAGCAGCTGAAGAGTATAAAGCGGAAAAATCTAATCTTAATCTTGAAGATAATTCTGCGGTTAATGATATGGATGAAACTCTTGAAAAGAAAGATTTGAAGACGAAGAAATTATATATTGTTAGAGGTACTAATATGAAATTTGACACTCGTGATGAAGCGGTCAGATGGATTCTTAATTACATAGAGACAAAGAAAAAACCTCAGTATGAAGAATCTGTTCAAAGTGAAAACGGAGTTGATATAGACATACAGAACCGTTATGAAAACTGGCTTAAAATTTTAGGTCAGTATGTAAAATTAGTTGAAAAAGATAGACAATCAATTACTACTGATGAAATTAAAAGAATAAATGACTTATACGTTGATTTCAAAAATACTAGTCCATATGGATTTAACAATGAGATAGATCCTTCTCAATCGGAAGAAGTAAACCAAGCAATAACACCAGAAACAGAAAACAAAGATATGGATTTAAGTTTATCTGAGTCATTTTCAGACAAACTTCAACCACTTAATGATCAAATAAGCACTCTCAGCGAAGATTTTACAGGATCAATTAACGCAGAGAGTGGTCAAATGTTTTCTAGACCAGCCAATAGTCCAAACACCACAGTGACTGTCTTTAAACAAACATCGTCAAATTCTCCTTTCACAAGTCTTATGTCAAATAAGTATCTTTCATTAAACAAAACACTACCACCAGAAGTGTATAGGGCAATCAAATAATGGCTGAATCTAAACTTTTTGTTAAAAAATGTGTGTTAGTTCCTGATGAGGGTAAAGAATCATCATTAAAAGAACCACAAAATATCACTGCTGGTGTAACTGACATTAATTACTTTGAAAGTCTTTTGAGTCCAACTATAGAATTAAAAGTTACTTTTGTTGACGTTGACCAATTACTAGGTAGATTAGGAGTTACTGGAGGAGAGTATATTGATCTTACAATATTATATGGTGATGGAGATCAAACTGAATTTAAAATTAGAGCAGAGGATCATAAATTAATATTGAATTCTGTAAGAGATTTAGTGACTGATTTTAATAAACAAGTTGCTACCTTAGAGTTTGTATCAGTTGAACAGTTTGTCAATCAAACTGCAAGAGTTAATCAAAAATACACTGGTAACATTACAGAGACTGTTAAAAAATTACTTAAAGACCCAACTGCAATTGGAACAAAGAAGAATTTAGAGAGTGATGAATCAGCAAACTCTTACTCATTTGTTGGTAATTTAAATCACCCATTTGAAACAGTTCAATGGTTGTGTCCAAAAACACAGGCATCTAAGGATAGTTTTGGATTTTTATTTTATGAAACTTTTGATGGTTATAATTTTAAATCAATTAAAAGTCTTTTAGAACAAGATGCAATAGAATATAAACAGAGTAATAAGGCACTCGATACTCAAGCTATGATATTAGATAGTAATTTAGATGAAACAAATGATATTGGTATGAATTTAAAAACAGGAATGTATGCAAACAGAACCATTTATGTTGATATTGAAAATCAAACACTAAAAGAAGTTGACTTTAAAATTGATGACCTAAATATTGAGAACAGACCTAAGTTAGGAAATAAACTAGATGAAATTCCAACTCGACTCATGCTCAAAATTAGTGATGTAGGAGTTTCACAAAAAGGATCAGAGAAAAAAGAAACTCAACCAGCGAGTGAACTTGACGAATATAAGAATAAATCTTATATTAGAAATAACCTATTATTTTCACAGTCATTATCAATATCAATTCCATTAAATACTAATTTAAGAGCTGGTTTGGTCATTGATGTTAAATTACCTCTCAAACAAGGCACAGATGGAGATGAAAAAGTAGATAGTTATGGAAGTGATAGAACTAACGATTCGAGTGGGAGATATCTCATTTTTGAATTGAGACACCTCATGGCTGGTGGTAAAAGTGAAACACAATTAAAATTAATTCGTAACGTAACTACAGTCTAATAAAACGCTTAAATAAAAGAAACAGGAAAAATCAAATGAAATCAATCGAAGATCACATGGAACACGATAAGAAAATTATCGAAGATCCACAATCAAATCCAGCAGCACGCAGACATGCCAAGGAAGAACTGCATGAATTAGAAGAGTATGCAGAACATCATAAAGAAGAGATCAAAGCTGGAGATCACCATGATCCTAATGCCTTAGAATTATTTTGTGATATGCATCCAGATGAACCAGAATGTTTAGTATATGACGATTAATTAGATGTATCAAGAACCGACAAATTTTGTAGGAAGAGACGGATTCCATTGGTGGATTGGACAAGTTACCGATCCAAAGAAAGGAGAGTGGGAAAATTCTTTAGAAAAGAAAGAAGCAGAGAATGAAGAACCTGTTTATTCGCATCGTTGTCGTGTTCGTATCGTTGGGTATCATGGTTGTGGAGATGAGTTACCAGATAATAAACTACCAATGGCACACATTCTTTTGCCATCTAATGTGTCAACCACTGGTGGTCGCCATGAGTCAACACAATATCAGGGTGGAGAAGTTGTTGTTGGATTCTTCTTGGATGGTGAAGACGCTCAACAACCAGTCATCTTTGGAACTTTATTTAAACAAAGTTACACCGAAGATACATTAAAAAATTCAGAATTTAACGCAAAGAAACAAACTTGCTTTCAACCATTCACACCACCAGACGTAAGATCAACTGCTGGAGATCATGAAGTACAAAAAAACAAAAATGGTAATGGAAACGGTAATGGGGAAAAGAGTCAATGGAATGGCCAGGCTAGAGTAAATAGTAAAAAAACTGTATCAGATGAGAACGGTAACTTCAATACAGAGTTTCAGATGGAAAACTCAACTCAGTGTGGGGATAATGAGGTATCAAAGATAGAGAACGCTTTGAAGGAATTCTCTAAAAAGATGAAAGAGTTTAAAAAGTTAAATTCCTCTGATGTTTTTGTCAATCCTCTCTATGGTGGTGTGGTTGATATTCAAGGAGAATTAAAATTAACATCAAATAGAATTCAAAACTCCATGACAAAACTGATTCGTCGTGGTCGTTCTAAAGTGATAGAAGATACTCTGGACAAGTTATCAAAAACATTTAAGGATAAAACACCTAAACCATTACAGGGGCCTGCTGGAGGTGCCGTAAATAAGTTATCTGATACAATATATTGTAACTTTGAAAAAATACAGGATCAACTTGGTGACTATTTAATGAAAAGTTTAGAAAATATGTTAGGACAACTTTTAGATGTGCCTATTTGTGGTGTCGAAAATTTCATGAGTGACATGTTTGGTCAAATTAATAATATCTTAGATACAGGTCTCGGTAGTATATTTAATCAATTAAACGCAATTCAAGGTGGTGGTATTGAATTACCTAGTAAAACATTTACAAAGGCAATCCAATTTGCTGATTTTATTACAGGTCTTTTAGAATGTGATCAAACAAATTGTCCAGAAAACACATCCTATTCTTCAAAGAACGGAATTAGAAAAGCGACACCTGATGGTTTTGGTAATATACTTGATAAAATAGGATTTACAAGTGCTGTAGATGATTTTGTAGAGAGTGTAGATGGTATGATTGATGCAGATCCAAGTGCCCCAGATTGTTCAACAAACGTTCTTAAATGTGGCCCACCAAGAGTTGACTTTCTTGGAGGTGGTGGTCAAGGTGCATCTGGAAGTGCAATTATTAATGTTCTTGGACAGGTAATTGGTGTTGCTCTTGATGCGCCTGGTTTTGAATACAAAGAACCACCCCTACTATCATTCTTTGATAGTTGTGAAAATGGTTATGGTGCTGGAGGTTTTGTTAGAATTAAAGATGGATCAGTCACTGAAGTTGTAATTACAGATGGTGGTCAGAATTACTTACCAAATACAACAGAAACAACTCTAAATGAGGATGGATCTTTAACTGAGAAGGAAGTAATTCCAGATCCAAATGCCAATTATGATGGTGAGGTATCTTATGTGACTTCATTGTCTGATGTTGTTCTTGTAAACACAGGGTTTGGATATGAAGATGGAGATACAGTTACAGTTGAAGGTGGAACTGGTCAAGCAGAAGCTGAATTAATTATCGAAGATGGATTGGTGGCAGGAGCAAACATAATTAATGGTGGATTTGGATTTACTAATCTTCCAGATTTAGTCATAAATAGTGACACTGGTGCTGGTGCTAGATTAAAACCAGTTCTTAAGTTTACAAGGGTCGAAGACGCAGCTGAACTTGCTCAAATATCTCAAGATGCTGTCGTAACTGTAATTAGCTGTATCGAAAAATAAAATGACTAAATCGCTAAAACCAAAAGATAGAAAGAACACAGAGGATAGAGTTTTCACAAGATACGCTTTTAGAAGTGGTCAGATGCATTCCATACATGGGATGGCTAATTTTCAAGTTGATACACAGGAATCACAATTCTTTGGACTCTATTCCAACACAGGTCAAGGTGCAACCGAGGGTGGGCCTGGAACTGGTAAAGCAGTTTTATATACGCCAGGCCAATCTTTAGAAGTTCTTGGCACTGGATTAAAGACTAGAAACGCTGGTGATAATAGTGAACTTCCAGCTAAAATCATAAGATGTAAGAATGGTGATGTAATTGTTGATTGTTACAATGGTAACATCACTCTTAGAGGAAGAAACATTACTCTTGATGCCAACGGTGGTGGTCAAGATGGACAAATTAATTTGATTGCAAATAGAATCGTTGATGCACAAGCACCTGACATTCGACTTCAAGGTGAGAAAGTATTGATTGACGCCACAAATAGAGTTGATATAATAAGTAAGGGTTTCTTTCAACTAAAATATGGATTCTCATTGGCTGCTGCTCATGGTGACATGGATTTTGGTGTATTAGCACAAACTCTTAAAAATGATATTTCATTTAACCCACGATCTACTGGAGATAACTAAATGCAAATAATTAAAACACAGACGGATAAGTTAGTTGTTGGGTCAAATGATGTAGCTTACACTGCACCCGACACTTCACCAACTGGAACTGCGGTATTGAATGGCCCTGTTTACGTTGGAAAACCATCAGCTGCGCCAGGTTATGATGCAGTTCTTAATGTAGGTACGCAACCAGCAGATCAATTGCCTGGAAATCAACAACCACCAATGAGCACTCCTTTAGGAATCAAACTTGATGGTAGCATGGAGATTGTTGGTGATGGTAGAGTTCCAAATGCTTTAAAAATTAGTGGTGGTCAATTAGATAAATTATATGTAGATGGTGATGCTTTCTTCTCTGGTGCAGTTGATTGTGGTAACAAAGGGAAACTTGCTGCTAGATTTGCAGTTGCAGATAGTAAACCAAAACCTTTTGATATAAAACACCCAACAAAGGGTGAAGGTCATCGTCTTCGTTATGCTTGTATAGAAGGCCCCGAAGTTGCAGTTTATCATCGTGGTAGATTAAAGGAATCAAATGTAATTGAATTACCCTACTATTGGAAAGATTTGGTTCACGCTGATAGTATCACAGTTCAGTTACAACCAATTGGATCAAATCAAAATCTTGTGATTCAAGAGTTTAATAATGAATTCATTGTCATTGCAGAGGATTCAACTAATACTGACTTGATTACTGATTTATCAACTATTGATTGTTTTTATCATGTATATGGTGAAAGAAAAGATATCAATCCTTTGATTGTTGAGTATGAAGGAAACAGTTGGGAGGATTATCCAGATCCTAACTATAATCCAAATAAAGTTAGTGATGACAAAAGAACTTATAATGATCCTCAATTTGATGGCCCACCAAACACAATTACAAGTTGAATAAATAAACTTAGACAGAATCTGTAATCAGAGAAGAATAGGATGCCTCTTTCAAGACTGGAGAATTTTCTAAAGAATATACAAGGTAACGTTATCTATGTTGATCCCAATGAATTGGATGCGACTGATAGTATTGAAAACCAAGGAAACTCCCAAACCCGACCATTTAAAACCATACAGAGGGCTCTAATCGAAGCTGCTAGGTTCTCTTATGTTGTAGGACAAAGAAACGATAAGTTTGATTTAACAACTATAATTCTTGCTGCTGGTACACATACAGTGGATAACAGGCCAGGATTTATACCTTATGATGAGTCAAGCACAGCTAGATATTACACAAGATTTGGAGAGAGTAATCAGATATTAAGTCCATTTGGATTAGGTAGTAACTTCGATTTAACTTCGCCTGATAACGAACTATACAAATTAAATAGTGTTCGTGGTGGTGTTATCATCCCAAGAGGTACATCTATTGTAGGTAAAGACCTTCGTAAGACAAAGATAAGACCTAAGTATGTTCCAGATCCAGAAAATAACAATATTGATCCAACCGCAATATTCAGACTGACTGGTGCTTGCTATATTTCACAGTTCACTATTTTTGATGGTGATCCATCTGGTAACGTATATAAAGACTACACTGCAAACTTATTCACACCAAGTTTCTCTCACCATAAACTAACTTGTTTTGAATATGCTGACGGTGCAAATGCAGTTACGATTAATGACGGATTCTTAAATATTACTTCAACATCAACTGACCTTGACATGTATTATCAGAAGGTTGGTGATGTTTATGATGCTGGTACAGGTAGACCAATTGAACCAGACTTCCCATCAGGTAATCTTGATTTTCAGACAAGAGTTGAAGAATATCGTATTGTAGGTTCAAAAGGACAACAGGTTGGTATTTCATCCATCAAGTCTGGTGATGGTGCAACTGCATCTACAGTGGTTACTGTTGATTTAGATCAAACTCTTACAGATCTTTCAATTGATACACCTGTTCGTATCTCTGGTATTAGTACATCTGGATATAATGGTATCTTTGTTGTATCAGAAGTTGTATCAGCCACACAATTTAAGTATGTAGTGGGTGCAGCACCAAACAATCCACTTCCAACACTTACAAGTGCAAATGTAAATATTGAAATTGATACAATTAACTCCGCTTCACCATACTTATTCAACTTATCGAAGAGATCCGTCTTTGGTATGAATGGTATTCACTTAGATGGTGCAAAGGTTACAGGATTTAAGAGTGGATTACTTGCACAGTTTACAGGTAACGCACTTCAGAAAGATGATAAGGCATTTGTTAGATATAATTCAACATCTGGACAGTATGAAGATTATACAAGTGTAGATAACTTACACTTAGATCCATCCGCTGTCTATCGTCCAGAGTATGAAACAACTCATGTTCGTGCATCAAATGATTCAGTCATACAGGCTGTTTCAGTTTTTGCGATTGGACATAAGAGTCAATATGTAGCAGATACAGGTGGTGAATTATCACTTGCAAACTGTAATGCGAACTTTGGTGAAAACGCATTAATGTCTGATGGATTTAAAAATGCTGCATTTACTCCAGATAATGCTGCATATATTACACACATCATTCCACCAAAAGAAATTACTGATGGAACCGCAAATGTCGATTATCTAACTATTGATGTAGATAAAACAATTGGTGTAGGCACAGTCACAAGATTATATTTTGAAGGATTTACAAACCAAGATGCACCACCACCACATGTTGTAGATGGATATCGATTTGGTGCTGCGTTAAATGATAAGATAAGGTTACAACTCAATATCAATGGAAATGAAGGTGACTTTGTTTCTAAGGTTGTCATGCCAACTGCAACTGGTATCACAACTAACACAGGTGAGAAGAGATATATTGTTGATAATGCTGTTGGTGTAAGTAGCATTAGTTCAAATATTATAGCATTAAAGACAGATCATAACTTAATTACTGGTGAATCAATTCGCATCATCGCAAATAATGGTTTCTTACCTGATGGATTAGAAGAAGATCAAGTCTATTTTACAATTCAAGGTAGTAATAATAATGAACTTAAAGTTGCAAGAACTCTAAATGATGCATTAGAAGGCACAGCACTTACAATTAATAACACTGGTGGTGAACTTGTAGTTGTCAGTCGTGTATCTGATAAGAAGTCTGGTGATATTGGACATCCAATTCAATTTGATATTCCAAATAAAAACTGGTATGTTAATGTTTCAAATGAAACAATTGATAACGAAATTTATCCTACCTTTGTCGGTGTTGGAACAACTGCTCTTGGCGCAAATACACCCAAGTCATACTTCATAAGAAAAGAAAACTCAAGAAGCACAGAGGATTCAATTTATAAGTTTAGATATGTTATCCCCGCTGGA
>VTLG01011795.1_pt1 | contig 13824 bp, 16 predicted proteins | sample 4694571 | NCBI WGS metagenome assembly VTLG01 (sample SAMN12604809, study PRJNA352737) | marine metagenome | biome: ENVO:00000447; feature: ENVO:00000209|ENVO:00000569|ENVO:01000036; material: ENVO:00002151; isolation source: viral sequences binned using virsorter ...
TAGACTCATTCATTCAATGAGGAAAGAAAGTAATAAAAGAAAACCAATTGTAGGGGATAAAACGTCATTGATTGATGTGATAGAAAATGAAATGAAATACATGGAAACGGAAGACTACAAGTATGATATGTCACTGCAAGATCAGAAAAGAGAATTAAAGGAAGAAGAAATATTGGCTGACATTCTTGAATTTAAAAAACCTGAAAAATATAGGGGTGGCTTAATTAGCTTGATTTCCTAGGATTTTTGTGCTATAATGCACTGTGAAGTTAATAAAGAAATATGATTATGCAGCATTGAAAAGGGAGGATGGGGAAACCCGTTTATACCTTACACCTGATGGAGAAAGCTTACCATCTGTTACAACTATTCTTTCCAAGGCAAAAGATAGGAGTGGTCTTAAGAAATGGAGGCAACGCGTGGGTGAGAAGGAGGCTGAGAGAATTATGCGAGAATCCGCCCAGATTGGAACCGCTCTCCACCTATATATAGAACGTTTAGTGAACAAAAAGGGATACAAGGATTTAACCAAAATAGGAAAAATAGCCGAGAAAATGGCTAAAATTATAATTAAAGAAGGGTTAAAGGACATCACGGACGTATGGGGATCGGAGGTAAATCTATATTATCCTGGTAAATACGCCGGGACGGCTGATATGATTGCACTCTACCAAGGAAGACCAGCAATTATTGATTTTAAGCAGTCTAACAAGCCAAAGAAGCGTGAATGGGTGCAGGACTACCTCATGCAGCTTTCAGCGTACGCCATGGCCCATAATAAGCTATTTAACACCGAAATTGACCAGGGAATCATATTCATGTGTTCCCGTGATTTAACATTCCAGAAATTTGAACTTAAAGGAGACAATTTTATTCGTGCTGGCGAAAAATTCATGAAGGCACTTGACTTTTATTTAAAAATGATTATATAATACCCACAGGACGCCGTAATGGGTCCTACTAAATCTTGCTTAATAGGAGGTAATTATGAACGAGCTAGATCTAATACGTAACCATTTTCTTGGTTTTCACAACGACTTTTTTGACAGTTTCAGAAGAGTATCAACTTATCCACCATACAATATAAAAGAAAAAGATGACATTGGTGTCATTGAATTTGCTGTGGCTGGGTTCGCTGAGAAAGATCTGAAAGTTGAGGTTAAAGATCAAACCCTGCATGTTTATGGATGCAAGGAAGAAAAGAAATCAGAAGATTTTTATCACAAGGGAATATCGGATAGAACTTTCCAAAAAAGTTTCCGTCTTCACGAACACATTATTGTTAATGGAGCGGAGCTTAAGGATGGTCTTTTAAAAGTGGCATATCACAGGGATATACCAGAGTCTGAAAAACCAAAACAAATAAAAATTAAATCCACGAAATAAGTTCTTCACCGTTAATTTCATTAGCGATGTTAACCTTGCTGCGAAGGGAACGTATGATTTTTTCATCAATGGTTCCTTTCGCAACCAAATCAATATATAGTACCTTGTTTTTCTGCCCTATGCGATGGGCACGATCCTCCGACTGAATTCTTTTCTCCAGATCATAGTTATTTGAATAATATACCACTGTGCTAGCAGTTGTAAGAGTTATACCATATCCCCCTGTTTGTGTATTTCCTATGAAGAAACGAAGTTTTGATTGTGGATCCTGGAATTCATTAATACATTTCTGTCGGTCTTCCTGTTTTGTTCCTCCATAATAGGTACAATAGGAATCATCTCCGTACTCCTTCTTAATAGCTTTTTCCATGGAATGAATGTCATGGACATAGTTCGCCCAGATAATTACCTTTCCACTGGTCTCATCAAGAATTTGCATGAGCTCTCTTAAACGGTTGTTGTTTATATCAATAATTTCATTGGTGTCGGTTTTCATGTGTCCACAAATTATTTGATGCAATCTTATTAATTGCGTGAGAACATTGACGGCGGTTATTGATGATTTTCCTATGATGGAAATAGCATTCTCCCTCATCTGGGAATATGCCTTTATTTGTTCATCTGTAAGTTCCACAAAACGCTTGGTGTATACCTTATCTGGTAGGTCAAGGCAGTCTTTCTTCAATATGCGGTATGAATGGGGGGAAATAGAGTCCCCTAGTTCTTTTAAATTTTTGAACTTTACAATCTTCTGGTACCTATGGGTTCCACCAGCTGCCGTTGCCTCTATGACCACGGCGTACCGGGTTCTGAATGCATAGTAGCTTGACTGTCCTAATATATAAGGATCTAGAAAATCCATCTGTGACCAAAGATCCATTGGTGATCGTGTTACTGGAGATCCAGTTAAAATTCTTCTATATTTAGTTTGGTTACTTAAGGATAAAATAGATTTAGTTCTTTTTGCTTTAGGATTTTTAATGGTAGTACTTTCATCCACTATCATCATTGATTTACCAATTAAAAATAAGTTAGCAAATTTAGTTCCTTTTTTAGTAGAAAAAGCTTCTACATTCATCACCATTATTTTTAATCTAAAATCTTGATTATCCATGATGTTCTTTAATTGTTCTTTATATTTCTGGCTTGTAGATTGTTTCCAAAAAACTACATTTTTTTCTATATAATCAGGAACATGAACTGGTATCTCTTGGTCAACCCAATTCATATAAGTTCCTTTTGGAGCAACAACTAATAAACGGTCAATTTTGCCTTTGTTGTATAAAATACAGGCATTATCCAATGCTATTTTAGTTTTTCCTGTTCCCATCTCGGCAAAGATAGCAAAGGCTTCTTTATCCCAGCATTTTTCTAATGCATCACTTTGATGCTTATACGGCTCTGTCTTAAATTTATACATTCTTAATTCTACTTGACAAGCATTCTATCATAGTATATAATGCAAGTCAAGAAATAAAATTATGACAGTTTACGTTTTACAAGAAATGGGAAGAAATGTTAGATCAGCAGAAAAGTTTGGTGATTTAAAAGTTGTACTTCCTGATAATAAACAAATAGTTTTATCCTCTGGACCATTGACTCACAAATTAAAAAAAGAGTTATCCACATTTTGTGATAATGACTACTTGCTTTTAATGGGAGACCCTGCTATAATAGCGCTTGCTGGCGCAGTTGCCAGTGATGTAAATGGAGGAAAGTTCAAAGTCCTGAAGTGGGACCGCGATGAAAAGAAATATTACGATATAGAAATAGATTTGAGAGGAAGAAATGAATAATCTAATTAACCAAATGGCAGAAGATGCCGGGACTACTACCCAAGATAATATGGGTAAGATTGGTGCTGTAGCAAATGATATTGCAGATACTGATCAAGAAATTAATAAAATTGAAGATGAATTAAAAAAGAAAAAAGATTACAAAAAACATTTATCAGAAAATGTATTGCCTAACCTTTTCGCAGAGGTAGGATTATCAGAATTAAAACTAGCAGATGGAAGACATTTAAAAGTAGGAAACTATTATGGTGCTTCTATAAAAGCTGATAAAAAAGAAGCAGCTTATACCTGGTTAAGAAACAATGGATTTGGGGATCTAATAAAAAACCAAGTCTCTTGCAGCTTTGGGAGGGATGAAGATGAAAAAGCTAGAGGACTGATTGAAACTTTGGATGAACAAGGTTATCAATCCTCTCAACGTGAATGGGTCGAACCTTCCACCCTTCGCGCATTTGTACGTGAGCAACATGAAGCAGGCAATAAAGTGCCTATGGATTTGTTAGGTGCTTACGTCGGACAAAAAACAACGATTAAAGACTAAAGGAGAAAGGCCATATGGCACAAACTAAAGCAGTCGCGAAAGCGGCAAAACTAGATCTAGCAGTTCTTGCTAGTGACTCTAAGGATGCAAGTGGATTCGGCAATCTTGATTTATCAAGGGATATTGCTATTCCTTACATCAATATTCTTCAATCAAATAGTCCGCAATTGAATCCATCAAAAGCGGAATATGTTGAAGGAGCAAAAGTGGGACAATTCTATAACACTGTCACTCAACTTGTAAGTGATCATATAGATGTTGTTCCAGTATTGTATCAACTACGATACGTTGAATGGAAACCGAGAGAACAAGGTGGTGGTTTTGTAGAAGCACATGATGCCGATAGTGGTATTTTGTCTCAAACAAAACGTGATCAAGCGACGTTTAAAGATGTATTACCTAATGGAAATTACATCGCGACAACGGCGTACCACTATGTTTTAACAGTGGATCAAGATGGAACTTATTCACAAGCTGTTATAAGTATGACTTCTACTCAATTAAAGAAGAGTAGACGTTGGAACAGTTTGATGTTAACTCAAAAAGTTAAGGGTCCATCTGGGATGTTCACTCCACCAACATACTCTATGATTTATAGACTCACTACTGTTAGTGAATCTAATGATCGTGGTAGTTGGTTTGGATATCAGGTTGAGAAAGTTGGTCAAGTTGAGGATGCTAATCTTTATAATGAAGGGAAAGCATTTTCCACTGCCGCATCAAGAGGAGATGTAGAAGCTAAACCCGTTGCTGAAGGAGAACCTGTAAAAGAGGCTCCAACACCTAAAGGCAATTTGAAAGAAGACGAAGACATACCGTTTTAAGGTAGGTCTTTAAAATCTGGGGGATTTAGTGGAAGCATTCAAATCTATATTTGAAGGACTAGACGTGGCTTATGGTCAGCACCGATCCGATGGAGAACGTGCTGACGGTAAGCAGGAAGGAAAGTCTTATATTGTCAGAAACGAAGTTACTGATAAATTATGGGAAAATCATCTTAAAGGTGAAGGTCCTTCATTAGGTATTATTCCTATACGAGCAGACAATACTGTCATTTGGGGATGTATAGATATTGATACATATCCCCTTAATCATAAAAAATTAATACATAAAATACGACAATTACAATTTCCTTTAATACATTGCAAATCTAAAAGCGGTGGTGCTCATTTATTTTTATTTATGGAAAATCCCATATCTGCTAAAATAATGCGTTCAAAATTAAGGGCCATTTCTTCAACTCTAGGGTATTCATCAGCTGAAATATTTCCTAAGCAATCTAGCATTTTGATAGAAAAAGGGGATCTCGGTAATTTTTTAAATTTACCTTATTACAATTATAAAAATACTGCTAGATGTGCTGTTAATGATGATGGTACAAATGCAACATATGAAGAATTTTTAGAATTATACAAAAAACATGTCATTAAAGATGTTGATAAAATTTCAGGGACCAATACTAAAGAAATTATAAAAGATGGCCCTCCTTGTTTACAAAGTTTATGTTCACAGGGATTTCCAGAAGGAACTAGAAATAATGGATTATTTAATATAGGAGTTTATTTAAGAAAATTTGATCCTGAGAATTGGAAAACTTTAATAGAGGAATATAATAGAAATTATATGCAGCCCCCTCTTCCTTACGGAGAAGTGGGAACAGTTATTAAACAATTAGAAAAAAAAGATTATACCTATAGATGCCAAGAACAGCCTATAGTTTCTTTTTGTAATGCGTCTGTCTGTAAAACTAGAAAATTTGGAATAGGGTCGAATAATGTTTCACCACAATTTGGATCTCTATCTAAATTATGTACTGACCCACCTATTTGGTTTTTAGATGTTGAAGATCATAGATTAGAATTATCGACAGAAGATTTACAAATGCAACAAAAATTCCAACGACGATGTATGGATATTATTAATTATCCGTTTCCATTGGTTAAATCGTCAGTTTGGCAAGAAACACTTAGAAACCTCATGAGTAATGTTATTGAAATTGAGGTATCAAGTGACGGGTCTGTGTCCGGTCAGTTCGAGGTTCACCTCCAGGAATTTTGCACTGATAGGGCGCAGGCTTTAGATAAAAATGAATTACTACTACATAAACCATGGACTGAAGATGGAAAGACTTATTTCCGATTAAATGATTTACAGGATTATTTAATAAGAAAAAAATTTACTCATTATAACACCAGTCAAATTGTGGCAAGATTAAGAGATCTTAAAGGTGAAAGTAAATTCTTTAAGATTAAAGGAAGAGGCGTTAATACTTGGTGTATTCCTGCCTATCAACAACAAGATTCAGATTTTGATATAAAGGAGATGGAAAGTGCCCCATTCTAAAATAAATATTATATTAGGACCTCCTGGAACTGGGAAAACGCACAATCTTTTAAATCTTGTGGAAAAGGAGTTATCTAAGGGAACGTCTCCCGACAGGATAGGATTCTTCGCCTTTACTAAGAAAGCAGCCAATGAGGCAAAAGAAAGAGCTAAAATTAAGTTTAAATTAAATGATAAACAATTGCCATTTTTCAGGACCTTACATTCACTTGCTTTCTTACAATTAGGCTTGACAACATCTGAAGTTATGTCTCGGGATAATTATAAAGAATTTTCTATGGTCTATGGAATGGACTTGGGATCTGTAACTGATGGTTCAGATGCCGGAGGAATTGTTACAACCGATAACAAATTTCTTACAGAATTAAATTTATCTAGAATGAAATGCCTGGATTTGATTGATCATTATAATCAATCAAATTTAGATGTATCATGGCACGCTTTATTAAGATCCCAAAGATCATTGGAAGAATATAAATCTAAGAGAGAAGTATTAGATTTTACGGATATGCTGGAAATGTTTTTAACTAGTGGTGAAATTCCTTATCTGGATGTAGTTTTTATTGATGAAGCACAGGATTTAAGCAAATTACAATGGAAGGTTGCTTCTCGTGCATGGAGTAAATCTAAAACTGTTTATATAAGTGGTGATGATGACCAGGCTATCTTTAGATGGGCTGGAGCTGACATTGAGCATTTTATAAATATGAAAGCCTCTAAAATAACTACACTGGAACAATCATACCGGTGTCCAAGATTAGTACATAAAATGGCTGATAATATTATTAGTAGAGTAGGAAATAGGAGATCCAAACAATGGAAGGGAAGAGATTATATAGGTCAAATAAGATACCACGCTTTTCCGGAAGGTGTTGACTTAAGACAAGGAGAATGGTTGGTAATGGCACGAACAAATTATCTTTTAGATGAACTAGAAAGACAAGTAAGGACAGAAGGATTATTATATAAAAGAAATAATAGATTACCTATATCACAGAAATTATTGGAAGCTACCCAGGCGTGGAGAGCATTGGAACAAGGCGAAGAAATTGATCTTTCAGCTGTTAAAAGCATCTACTCATACATGTCCACCAAACTTGGAATTTCTCATGGTCATAAGCAATTAAAAACTGCTGATGATAAAAGAAAATACGATGTAGAAACTTTAGTAATGAATCATGGATTATTAGTTTCAGGTAGACCATGGGATATTGCTTTTGATAAGGTAGGTAATAGAGATAAGGAATATTTAAGAGCCATAGAAAAAAGAAATGGATCTACAATAGACGATCCTAAAATAAATTTAAGCACTATTCATGCAGCTAAGGGAGGTGAATCACAAAATGTAATGCTTCTCACTGATCTTACTCGCAAGACCCAAGAATCACTGGAGCAGAATCCAGATGACGAGTCACGTGTATTTTATGTGGGTGTTACACGGACTAAGGAAAGTTTACATATAATACAGCCACAACGTGAAGGAGGATTCATAATATGAAAAAAGGAGAAATTTTAGAACAGGCAAAGAAACTTATTTCTAAAAATAGAGAAGAGCAACATGGGGATGCCTATAAAAATCATTCACAAATCGCTGACTTATGGAGTGTATTTTTAGATGATAAATTAAAACCTTTTAAGGAAATTAATGCGGGAGATGTGGCACTAATGATGGTGTTATTAAAAATATCCCGTTCAACCATGGGAGAATTTAATAAAGATGATTACTTGGATGGTGCAGCCTATGTGGCTATTGCGGGAGAGTTAAACGATCCTGATAATATTTTAGGCCCAGAAAAAGAGGAGGAGGGTGTTAGACGAGGAAGAGAAACAGCGGAATATATTAAAAAATTAAATAAAAAGAATGAAGAAAAATGTCCACACAACTAAAGGAGAAAAAATAAATGATGAAAGATATGTTTAAAGAGATTAATTCAGAATGGGTGGCACCAACCACCTTTCCTGATCTGAGTACTCACAGTAAAGTTTCTATTGATTTGGAAACATGTGATCCGGAATTAATGAAGGAAGGACCAGGATGGCCTACTCAAAGAGGTCAAGTTATTGGAATTGCAGTCTCATCCAATGGTTTTACAGGATACTATCCTATCGCTCATGAAGGTGGGGGAAATATGGATAAGAAGAAAGTTATTAAATATGTTAAATCCATATGTGAAGACGGTTCAATTGAGAAAGTGTTTCATAATGCTCAATATGATATTGGGTGGCTTTCAACACTAGGAATAGAGGTTAAAGGTCGAGTTCATGATACAATGGTTGCGATGGCACTCATTGATGAGAATCGTTTTTCTTATACCCTAAATAGTATTTCAGGAGAGTACCTAGGGGAGAGAAAAAATGAAACAAAATTAAGGGAAGCTGCAGATGCGTTTGGAGTAAACCCGAAGAATGAAATGTACAAATTACCGGCACAATTTGTTGGAGAATACGCTGAAAAAGATGCAAGGTTAACATTAAAGCTTCATGAGAAATTATCATGGGAAATTACAAAGGATAATCTTCAGACAGTATATGACATAGAATGCCGATTAATCAATGTTATTTTTCAAATGACTAAGAAAGGTGTGCGTGTAGATACCTACAGCGCAGTGAATCTTATAGAACGTTTCAAGAACAAAGAAAAGAAATTATTGAAGAGAATCAAGGATCTGACAAACCTTAATATAGAAATATGGGCTGCAGCATCAATCGCTAAGGCTTTTGATGCCTTAAACTTACCATATGAAAGAACGGAAAAAACTAATTCTCCTTCATTCACCAAGATGTTCCTGACGGACCATCCACACGAACTTCCTCGATTAATAATGCAGGCGAGGGAATTAAACAAGTTAAGAGGAACCTTCCTGCAAGGTCTCTTAAATCATAGTAAGGAGGGAAGAATACATGCCCACATTAACCAAATTAGGTCTGACAGTGGAGGTACTGTCACTGGTCGTTTTTCTTATAATCATCCTAATCTTCAGCAAATCCCTAGCAGAGGCCAATTCGCGAAAGACATTAGGAAAATCTTTATTCCAGAAGCTGGGGAATATTGGCTTAAAGCGGACTACTCCCAACAAGAGCCAAGATTACTCACCCATTTCGCGAGGCTCGTGGACCAACCGGGTTCTAGGGAAGTACAGGAAGCATACCTTAAAAAAGACCTCGATTTTCATCAACAAACAGCGGAAATGGCAGGAGTTCAGAGAAGCCTTGCGAAGACTATCGGACTAGGAGTCATGTATGGTATGGGATATCATAAACTGGCTCGTGAATTGGATATGGAGCCACAAGAAGCTAAGACAATGCTACAGGATTTCCATGCTAAAGTTCCATTCATGAAAGGGATGCTGGAAGCGGTGATGAATCGTGCTAATAATAAAGGTGTTATCAGAACTTTACTTGGTAGAAAATGTAGATTTGATTTATGGGAACCTACATCTTGGGGTGTTCACAAGGCATTACCACTAAATCAAGCACAAACTGAATATGGAATGAGTATTAAAAGAGCCCATACTTATAAAGCTCTTAATCGTCTCATCCAAGGGTCAGCTGCTGATCAAACCAAGAAAGCCATGGTTGATGTGTATGAGGAATTAGGTATTATTCCTCTAATACAAGTACATGATGAATTGGATTGTTCCGTCAAGGATGAAAAACAAGGAAATAAAATCAAGGAAATCATGGAGAATTGTGTTAAATTAGAAGTTCCATCAAAGGTGGATACTGAATTAAATGAAAGTTGGGGTGGATAATGGCTTACGCTAGACCTAGACAAGAAAGATATATTAAAACGGCTAAAGGAAAAGCAGCTATTAATAGATCTAGAACAAAAGAACAAAAAAAGCTTAGATCTACACTAGAAGGAAGGATTACATTAAGATATAGAAAGATTAAATGTGAATGGGGTAAGTACGTAGCTGATTGGTGGTTGAAACAAAAACCCATATGTTTTATGTGCGGACCCGAAGTTATATATGAAAAAGCCCCTTCTAGAAAGAATGGAAGACAAAATAAGAACGAATTAGCTATTGACCATGACCACAAGTATTCTAAAAAAGATTATAGAAAAAATCCTAATTTAGAACCTCGTGGATTACTTTGTCAAAGACACAACATGGCTTTTGGTCAGTTTGGAGAAAATATTGACGAATTTAAACGGGCAATAAAATATAAAAGGAAATACGGATGAACTGGATCTGTGCAACACTTATAACTTGCTTGTCATTTAATCCAGAAATGGATTATACAAACAATAATGAGTTTATCGAGGATGTACGTGCATGCACAGTGCATCTTAATTCAATGTATTCAGAGCACGAGCGCGTTCCAGTAGATTTAGTTATAGCGCAATCCATTCATGAATCTGAATGGGGTAGATCCAGGTTTGCCATAGAGGGTAATAATTTATTGGGGATTCGTACATTTGACCCGTCCGATGATCAACTAAAGCCCATTAATAAACCTAATGTGAGCTGGGGGCTTAGGATCTTTGAGACCAAATGTGAATCCATATCTTACTATATCGAATTATTAAATTATAACCATCATTATTCTGATTTTAGGGAAGAGAGATTAATGCAGTATTCCAGTGATTTAGTGGACCTGGAAAAGTTAGCGAGTACACTTGCAATTTATGCTGAAGACGTGTATTATACGCAAAAAATAATCAAAACAATTAGAGAGCTAAATGACAACGAAAAGTAAAGGAAAACCCGGGTATAGGGCCCAAGGAAAGAAACGAGCAGATGGAGTGAAACATGGATTTGCAATCAATCCAGAACAAATGGAATACGAAAGGCGCAAGCTTGTGGAGGAAATGTCTACAAAACTTAAGCCTAATAAGAAACAACTTAACACAATGGCCGCTGTGGCTGCTACGAAAGAGCCGGAATACTTTGACGAGGAAGGAAACAAACGAGAGCCAACAATGCGCATCCTTTCGCTCGGCGCAGGGGTTCAGTCTTCCTGTCTCGCACTCATGGCGCAAGAAGGACTGACGAAGCACAAGCCAGACTACATGATCTTTGCAGATACGGGATGGGAGCCATCCTTTGTCTACGAGCACGTGGAATATCTCAAGAAAGCCATAACAATTTGCCCCATCATTACTGTTGAACGAAGCAATATCCGTGAGGATCTTATTCGCGCAGCGAACCCCATTAAGGGGTCTAATGATGAGTGGAAATCTTTCGCCGGACGCGTACCGAATCCACCACTATTCGCGAAGCGTCCTGGTGGAAAGGTTGGAATGCTGTATAGACAATGCACACATGATTACAAAGTTATCCCCATACAGAAAAAAATGCGAGAAATTCTAGGGGTCAAGCCACGACACCGCGTTAAGAAAGGAACAATGGTCGAACAGTGGATTGGCATATCAACTGATGAGGCAATGAGAATGAAACATGCCAGAATGTACTGGCTCACATCACGCTGGCCTCTCATTGAAATGAAAATGTCAAGATCCGATTGCCTAAGATGGTACAAGGAAAGCGGAGTACATCCAATGCCGGGTAAGTCATCTTGCATAGGATGCCCTTATCATCATAATGACCAGTGGAAAAACATGCAGAAGAACTATCCAGCGGACTTTGAGGATGCATGCGAGGTTGATGATAAGATTAGAGCAGGATTAAAAAATACAACAGCAGAATTATTCCTGCATAAGTCAGGGGTTCCTCTTAGAACAATAGACTTCCAGGAGAAACCAAAACAAAAAGATCTTTTCGGTGAAACATTCGATGAGGAATTTGCAGATGAATGCGAAGGACTGTGTGGGGTATAGGATTTAATGGCTAAGGTAGGCTTAGCAAAACATAAGGGCCGAAGAAAGGTCGGAAGCAGAAAAAGAAAGTTGAGGTCAGCAAAATGGCGCAAGAAAAAGACGGGAAGGTAGTAATAGCGAAGATTCCAATCCAGGATACACGCCTGTTCTACAAGAATTACGATAACTATTCCAATCTCAACAACCTGTTGATGACGGAGATAGAGAAGGAAAAGAAAAAAGATCCTAAAGGAATCGAGGCAACCAATCCTGGTTGCTGGAGAAGCATGTTCAAGTACCAATGTGAAAAGGAATTGATGAAACCAATTGGTGTGATTCTTTCCGCATGGACAGACCACTACATGCCTGGAAAGGTCGTGGATGCACAGATAACCTACTGGACAAATGTTAATGAGCCAGGTGGATCCAACATATTCCACACACACTACCGTGCGGATGCGGATATATCCGGCGTCTATTATGTCAAGGGACACGGAACCGGAGTCATTCGTTTTGCGACGCATGAACAGATGTACAAAATGATTCCAGCACACATGCCGCATGCTAATATGATTGGCCATAATCCAACGGATGGGGACATATTATGTTTTCCATCCTATGTATTGCACGATGTGGTGCCCAATCCATCGAAGGGACAACGAATTTCAATCGCGTTCAACGCGAAACTGGTTTCCAAAGAAAAAGATAACGTGGTTCCAATGACTAAAAAAATGGAGAAATAATAATGGAAAAACAAATTAAGATAGAAACCATTCTTCCTTTCGGACCTCCTATATTAAAGACAACCATCCCTTCGTATGTCGTGGACAATCTGAATGCGCACTGTGATGCAACACTCGCTGATGAACAGAAACTGAAAGACTATGACTACTCAGGACAGCTGGCGGGAAACGTCAAGAAGGAATTTAAGATCAGTGGGGAATTTCTTAACAAGGAAGAAAATTTTTCTAATATTTTAAGAAAGCTCGCTGAGCGCATGGTTGCTGTTGATGTACGAGGAACAGAAGAACAATTGGGCGTCTCTTACTTAAGGAACGCTCCTCCTAGCACAACAAACATAGCGCGGAAATATATTACAGGATGCCAGGTCCTGACGGTGTGGTGCGTAAGCCAATGGGGAGGGGACTTCAATCCACTTCACATTCACTCCGGGGATTTATCCGGCGTTCTTTACCTGAAGGTACCAGAAGGACTGGAAGAGGAATACAAGAAAGAGGATCATCATCCTGCCGTGGGCGATATTGAGTTCATTACAGGTGTACCGCAGGCATTCAGTCGAAACAGCATTAAAGTATCACCCAAGGTCGGAGATCTGTATGTCTTTCCTGCGTGGCTTCATCACACGGCGTATCCATTTCGGACTAAAGAGCAGGAACGTCGTTCAATTTCATTCAATATTATCTATAATATTGATCTGGAAAAATTTAAAAATGAAAAAATGCTGGTAGATAAGGAATGATGGACGTTTGGGATCCAGGAGTGGAAAAGACCGTTTTAAGCCAAATAAAAAAGCTCATAGCGGGTCTATATCGGGGTTTAAAGAGTCTACCCGGGCAATACTACCCGGGTAATTTAGTGTTTTGGGTCAAAGATTACTTCTACTCCATATGCGAGACATATGGAAGTAAGATTAGCTGTTGGGCATGGCACAAAAGATGGAACAAGAGAAACAGAAAGAGATACAAACATGGATGAACTTAATAAAGGATAAAAAATATGTTATACCCAATTTCAACAAACGGTAATGCAAAGATAACAACAACGTGCGCTGTTTCACGATCTTTTGAAGATGAAGACATTAAAAAAATAATGAATAGGTTGGATTCAAATGCATGGGGAGATTTAGGAGTTTACTCCGAAGAAAGCATTAATAACGATGCCATAGATGCAACCAGCAGGAAAGGTAAAGGCCAACTGCTTGCCCCTAATGCACAGGATGCTCATCCATTTCCCCGGTTGTCTAATGTAATATC
>VTLG01008293.1_pt1 | contig 13822 bp, 6 predicted proteins | sample 4694571 | NCBI WGS metagenome assembly VTLG01 (sample SAMN12604809, study PRJNA352737) | marine metagenome | biome: ENVO:00000447; feature: ENVO:00000209|ENVO:00000569|ENVO:01000036; material: ENVO:00002151; isolation source: viral sequences binned using virsorter ...
ATGGGGTCATTTCTGAGAATAAACTCTTACTAAATGCTCTTCCACTGATTGTACCAGTTTCTTGATTAATTTTCAAATCATCACCTATTCTAAAATTACCTGCTTGGTCGGTACTAGTATAAAGAACTTTACCACCATCTTCAGTTAGAACCTCATTTTCTTGATCAAGAACTCCCCCTCGTTTTGGAGTAGCTTCAGTAATAAGATTACCTGCACCCACATATTCAAATGTATGAGAACTAGCAATTATTCTACTTCCTTGAGAGAAGAATGCAGTAGATCCAACACCAACAGTATTAAGTAAATTGGTAGCAAGTGTTAATGTAGAAATTCCCGAAGATACGGGTGTCGAACTATTTATTGTATAGTATAATGGATCCATACTAGCAGTAGCACTTGCACCATTTGAACCAACATTAGGATCTCCAATAGTTACACTTGGAGTCCCTGTATATTGACTTCCACTACTAATAATAGTAATTGATTTAATTGCTTCATCTTCAACGGTAGCATATGCAGAAGCAGTTTCTCCACTAGGTCCAGAAGGATCAGCAATAGTAACAGTTGGAGTAGAAGTATATCCAGTTCCACCAGCACTTACAGCAATGGTACTTACTTGTTGATATAATGTATCAAAATAAACTAACTGACCATCATAAGGTCTGTCAATATCAATCTTTGCGGTTCCTGCAGTTGCACCAGCACCAGCATAATAATGAGCTACTGTTGATATACCAACATTAACTACAAATGACGTAGTAGATGGAATTGAGTCAACAGTGAAAATATGAGGTCTTCTATAGGGATAAGTCTTTGATCCAAATTCACATGTCAATCCAATTCCCGCAAGTGTCACACCCATTCCAACCTGGAAATTATGAGCAGCAGTTGTAGTTGCAGTAGCAATTCCACTATTATGGTCATAATCAAAATTATTCAAAGTATACTCAGTTGTATCAACATTAACCACTACTTCTGCTTGAGAAACAGCAGCAGATGAAGTAACAATTCCTGTATATTGAAGATCACTTACACCTCTTGCAACTAATCCATAAGTACCAAAACTACAATTACTATTTGCTATATCTGCTTGTCCGCCCTTATCTACTTTAACTGCCTCATTACAACAAATTGTAAACAAAGAGACTAATTGGGCAAATCCACCATTAGTAACAGCAACTCCAATACCACCTTGATTATATTGAGTAAAGGCATCAACATTCATTGCTTTTAATAATCTTGCCTGATCACCATCAATATAAACTCCAGTTCCTGTAGTAGTATCACTAGTGCAGTTCTGAATATATGGTCCTTTCCACTTTCCTCCACCTACGTTTTCTGCTATTTCGTCTGTTGGGAAAGCAACCGCAGCAGCAGGTGCTACATGATCCTTAAAGGTCATATTTGCCAATTTAACACCCTTTCTTACATGGAAAAGATCTTGATTAGTTGTGCTTGGTTTAACTTCAACTGCTCTTTGATCATCTCCAACAACAGAAACAAAAGCAGGAACTGAAATAGGATTAGATTCTGTATATTTACCTGAAAGAACTTTAACTGTAGTTCCTGATGAAGCAGCACCAACAGCAGCAGAAATTGTTAAGAATGCATTATCAATTGATGTACCATTATTAGTATCTTCACCATCTTTTGCAACATACAAAACATTTGGTGCAGAGTTAATACCAGAAGCACTAGAGTCAATGGTTACACCTGTACCAATGGTGACTTTAGATGCAGTAATTGTAACATTCTCTTCATTACCAATCTGTATTTGGTTGGTAGTACCATCTAATGTAATAGATGAACTACCTACGGTGAGGATACCCGTAACTCTTGCATCACCATCAACCAATAATGCAGTAGTACCCACCCCAATATGGACGGTTCCTACTCCAGTATTACTAAAGGTTGAAACTCCACTAACATTTAAATTGGTAGCATCTAATCTAGTGATAGTAGAGATAGTTCCTACAATATTGGTAGAATTTAATCTAGTAATTGTACCAACACCAGTTATATTCCAATTTCTACCCGTTACTTCATCATATTCAATATCACCAGTAACATTAAGATCTCCACCAACAGTTAAATCACCAGTGACAGTAGAAGCACCACTAACACTGACATTTAATATATTGACTTGATTATTAAATGTAGCAGCAGTTCCTGTAATGATATTGTCAGTCGATGCTACTCCTGTTAATCCTGAACCATCACCATAGAATGTTGTGGCAGTAGTAACTCCAGTAACATTAAGATTAAGAACTTTAACTTGATTATTAAAGGTAGCAGCAGTTCCTGTAATGATATAATCTGTAGATGCAACACCTGTTAATCCAGAACCAGAACCTACAAAATTAGTAGCAGTTACCGTGCCACCACCCATCGTTATTGCTGTTCCAACAGTAGCTACACCAGCAGTTACTACAAGTCCACCTTCAGTTATTCTTACTCCTTTTCTTGCCGTTACTAATCCTACAGAATCTATATTTGTTACATCTTCATAAGTTAATGTTCCACCAATAGATACGTTCCCAGCAAATGTAGCAACACCAGTAATATTAAGATTTCTACCTGTTACTTCATCATATTCAATATCACCAGAAACATTAAGATCACCAGTAATAGTAGTATCCCCATCAACATATAATGCAACACTAGATCTAGCAGTTGTGGCAATTCCTACATTTCTACCAGTCCAAACCCCAACAGAACTAGAAGCCCATGTTCCACCAGCACCTGCACTAGTGAATTTAAAATTCTTACCTGCTTCTTGAGATGTATCTACTTGAAGATATAGTCCATCATAAGCACTTAAATTAGTAGCAATACCAGTAATATCATCAAGGTATTGAAGTTTGGTTTCTCCCCCACCACCAAATGATGCTAATTGTTGTTGAACCCTATTAACAAATAATCTATAATGTTCTTGTAATTGGTCAAGAGTTACAAAATTCTGATCCAATGGAGTTAAAGGATCTTCATTATCAGTCTCAGGAGGCTCAGATAAAATATTCTCTTGTAAATTCTGTTTCTGTGCTTCTTTTAATTCCTCAACAATATTCCGCAGTTCACTAATATCTAAACCAGTATCAGTAAATTTAGTTTTTAATTTAGATAGATCTTTTCTTACTTCCTTAATGTCTTTATCATAATATTTTACTTCAGGAAGATTAGTAATTTTCTCCTGTAGTTCATCAAAATACTCTTTCAGAGAAGTGGTAATTACATTTTGAGATTCAACATTCTTATTATTAAATTCTTTGACTTTCTTCTCAATATTCTCTTTTAAAAGATTATACTGACCGAGTATCTGTTTCTTTAATTTCCTATCATCATCTTTGAAATGAAGTTTATACTCATCAAGTTTTTTAAAAGATTTCTTTAATTCTTCAGATATGCTATCACTAACTTCTTTTAAATTATTTTTAACAGTATCAATTTCAACTCTATTTTCAAAGTCCTTTACTTCAAGACTTTCTGTAACTTGTTGAATTTCATAGTTGAACTTATCTTTAAGAGAATTTAAATCATCATCATAATATTTTACTTCTGGTAGATTATCAAGTCTATTCTCTAATTGATTTACCTGCTCATCATAATATTTTACTTCTGGTAACTCAGAAATTATCTGTTTAACATTATCAATCTTATCCGATATAGAAGTGGTCAATACCTCTATATCTTCATCGTAATATTTTACTTCAGGAACTACTGGTATCTGAGATCTTACTTCCTCAATAGTTTCTGTAATCTTTTCAAGATCTTCATCATAATACTTTATTTCAGGAATATCTGGAATATTATCCCTAACCTCATGAACAAGACCAACTAGTTCTTGCCATTCAGGTGCTTTTATAATATCAATTACTTCTATCTTTGGATTTCCTTCTGCATCCTCGATAGTTATTTTATCTTCTAATTCTTCTAATTCTTCTTCTATTTCTTCAATATATTCATCAATAGTTGGTAAAGATTCATCAACTACTTTTTCTTCTATTGATGGGAGATTTGATTTCTCTGCTTCTATTTCATCACTCTCGTCAGGATTTTCTATAAAATCTTCTACAGAAGGTAATTCTTCTTTAACTTCCTCTTCTGTTATAAAATCCTCGACTGATGGCAATTCACTGGGATTATCAGTGAAATCGTCCATCGACGGTAACTTATCGTCTGGCATGTTATGAGTATGATGAATACTTCGGGATTTCTCTCCCAGTTTTATTTATTCTGTTGCTTTGCTCCATTTTTTAGGAGCTTAGCAAGTTCTGCTGTAGAACCAACAAATAATGCGTTATTAACAGTTGATGGTCCTTTTTGAGGACTCTCTTCCTCAACATCTTTCAGTTTTTTCTGAAGATCCATCAACTTATCAGTAGCATCCGAAACACTCTTAATTAACTGCCCTGCGACCTCATATGCCCTTGGCATTTCACTTTCCTGAGCAAGTTCAAGAATGCCATTAATTGCTTCCTGACCTTTCTCTATGATGCTATAAAGATTACCACGAGTATACTCATAATCTTTAGTTATATCATCTTTCGCAAGTCTATCGGGTTTTTCCCTATCAACCCCAACTACAACATCACTTTCATCTACTTCAACTTGAGGTGTTATATTAAAGGCATCATCTAAGTGATTTTTCATTATCCATTCCAAGTAGTGGTTCCACTAAATCCAAAGTCATCTCCTTCCTCTATCAATGCATTATCAGCAGAAGTAATAGACTTAACAGATGTACCTCTGATATGAGCAAGTTTGGTAGTACCATCTTGCCCTCTCTTAACAGTTAACTTATTACCGTCAACAGCTTTAACATACAACTCTTCTCCACCAACGTCAATATAGACACTTGTAGAACCAGAAGATGCTGTAATGGTACTTCCATCATCAACCTCAAATGTAGTTTGAGTCTTAGTAATATCGGATGCTAAGTTTGTTAGAACAGCACCATCATAGTTCTGTATTGCTCTTGGAACAACAGAGTATGTAAGATTTCGTTGTGCGTTGGATGTATCTGTACCTGTAAGATAATTGATAGTAGACTTCGTAATGATATCCTTGGAAGCATCTGTGACAGGACCAAATAGGTATGTTTTTGCCGTAAATCTTAATGTATAAAGGAGAACTCTTCTTGACTCAAAATCTCCCTCATAATCATCCTGCATAGTGATGTTTTCAAGGACAACAGGAATATCTCTTTTCTCATTAATAGATCCTACCAAATTAACAGTTAAATTATAAGATGGTTGGAAATATGGTAATATCTGTTCAGTAATCTGTAGTGCATCATCATTCAACTTACACATAATAGCAAGTTCAAATTGCATATTATAAGGAACAGGCATATATACCTTCTTCTCATCAGGAGTAGTAGCATCTGGATTTTGAACTACAATCTTTTGAGTAGAAGTAACTTTCCTAGAAGGATCATATGTCAATCCAGTAAATTCAAAAGACATCCTTGGTAAAGATATAGATGTTGCTTTATTTAAATCTGGTGATTGAGTTAATCTTGCTAAGAACTTTTGAGTAGGTCCATATGCCAAAGGAACTCTAATTACGCTAGCGTCAGTATCCCCTCCACTTTGCTTAATGGATATACTATTAAACAGAGTACCAAAAGAAATTATGGTCCTCCTCAAGATTTCGTTATAAAAATATTCAAACATTTTTAGAGTCCTAGTATCTTATATTTATGGAATACCAAATGGGTTCTGTTCACTGAAGTCTAAAATATCATCTGCAGCAGATTCTATATTGACATTATCAGCAAATCCATCCTCTGGTGGATCTTCACTTACTACCCTCAGTGCATGAACAGCACCAGAAGTTCCGCCAGTTATATCTTCTCCAATACTGAACATTCCAGATACATTTGCTACCTCCAGAACATTTGTTGTCGCATTCCAAGTTCTTACCCTACCCTTAACACCTGTGATAGATCCTGTAACAATTTCATTAAACTTGAAGTTGCCACTATTATCCAGTGAAGGATCGCCAATTGTAATTGTGGGACTAGAAGTGTATCCAGCACCAGCATTAACAAGGTTAATAGCAGTAATTGTTCCAGCAGAACTTACAACTGCTTCAGCAGTAGCAGTGGTTCCAACACCAACAGGTCCAGCAATCGTCACAGATGGTGCTGTAGTGTATCCAGAACCAGCATCAGTGAGTGTAACGATACCAACAGTGCCATCACCAATAAAGACGGTTCCTGCGGCACCTGAACCCCCTCCACCAGTGATTTGAAGTGTAGGTGCAAGGGTATATCCAGCTCCTGGATTTGTTATTAAAACCTTCTGAACAGATTTTAAATTATCACTAATATTCAAATTACATACATTGATTCCAGAAATCATTGAAGCTGTAAGAATACCTGTTACCTTACCACTAGGGGCAGAACTAACTCCAATGGTAGGAATAGCACTATATCCACCACCTCTATTACTGAGGTTGATCAATCTAATAGATCCTTCAGTATTAAATCCAACTACAGCAGTAGCAGTTGCACCAGTACCTACTAAGGTAAGAGTCTGAGAAGATCCAAGTAATGTTGATAGACCGTCCTCAGACGTTCCATCTGCATTATCACCAACTAAAGTATCATCAATTTCAGCAACTCCAGTATCGATAACTTCATCTTCGTAACGGAAGAGCTCACACTTCAGAGTGTATACATAATTCTTTCTTAGTTGATAAAAAGGTTTTTCATGTTCTACATATTTGATTTCAAACAAACGATCCCCTAATGGAAAATAAATCAAATCCCCTTCTTTAGGTCTAGTAGTTAATTTAACATTAGATTCGTTCTTCAATAATGGCTCAATATAAGTTTCCCATCTTTCTCTAGAAATAACAAGATTTACTTCATTCGTCTGCTCAATACCAAACTTTGTAAGCAAAGTAGGATTTTCAGCATACCCCTCAAAATTATCTACATATGCTTCTAATGGATAAGAATCATTAAATACTGATTGAACAACTTCACGTATAACTGTCTTCTCATTCATATATTTACGAGGAAGATAATGTATCTCAACACCATACATCCTCAATTGTTCATTAATTAAGTCTTGTACTAAATTTTGTTCTGATGTAGATCCCTGTTGGAAAAATGGGTTGAGCATAACACTATCCTACCATATCCAAAGGTGGAAGTTCATAAGTGTTAGACATTTGTTCTCTGATGACTTCTAAATCTTTTTCAGCATCATCATAAATTTGTCTTCCATTCATTTCAATTCCACCAGGTAACTTGACACCCTGGAACTTCAATAAATTTTGTCCCCACTGTCTTTTTATAAGAGCAGTAGCATATCTCTTTAAGAATGAATCATTCCATACCCTTGTATAATCATTAGGATTAAGAAGTCTAAAACATTCCATAACTATAAACTCATCAACTACACATGCTGACCAATCAATATCAAGATATAATCTATCTTGTCTTTGATTAAACCTAATTTGTTTCCTAGTTGTTAACAAATAATCAATATCAGACAGATATGTTTGTGTCATTGCATAACTTAAAAGTCCATTATATCCAATATTAAACGCAATATCATTTAAGAATAACTGATATTTAATACTAAACATATTATTTGATATTGCATTACTTCCACCAAAACGAAATACTTTTTCTACTCCAATTACTGATGATGGAACTGCTATGTAATTACTATTTTCATACCAACTAAAATCAGTATCTGTTCCTGCAATATCTGCTGTTGCAGTCTCTGTTGTTATTCCTGTTCTTTTCTTTCCAGTCAATACAGAAGCTCTTCCTCTATCAATATCAGCTTGAGTTATTTGATACTTAAGATATGTTCTAACTACACCATCAAAATGCCTTTCATGGAAATACTGAATGGCATCATCAATCCTATCCTCACATTGCTCATCTGCAACATTAATCTCCAATACGGGAGCACCTAATTGCCGTAAACAATATTCTTTAAATTGGGATCTACTACCTGGTTGTGCCATTTATACTATACCTCTACAATATTTAGGGTGCGGAAGCAATTCCAGCATGAACTAAAATGTTTCCATTTACTATGTTATAAATTGTTGCACCAGAACTTACCAAAACATTATATTCATATCTACCTTCAGATAAATTTGTTGTATCAGTAGATCCCATTGATACTTCAAATATTCCACCACCAGCACTTGTAAAACCTACAGTAAAGGTTCCTGAAGGAATAGTAGTTGCACCAATACCTGCACTTTTTTGCATTTGAGCAGATCCTGTCCAAACTGAAGTAGTAGTTAATCCTTGAAAATCAAAAGCAACATCAGAAGTATCGACTACATTAAAAATAGTCTTAAAATCTGCACCACTGTAAAGTGCTAGATTAGCAGCATACGGAACTCCTGCATCTGGATCAAATGTCAGATTTTTACTTGCCATTGACTAACTCCCTAAGTAGTGATTTGATTTCACCAATTTCACCTTTTAAACTAGCAAGATCTTGTTCCATAGAATCAACTCTTTCATTTCTAGATTGTTTTGCATTACGACTTACAGTATAATGTCTATAATCTAGAGCATTTACATTTACTATGGCATTTGTTCTGGGATCTCTTGCAAGATCAGCGTGTCCTTCAATATTATAATGTTCCATATTAAGCAAGTGCCATAACTCTTAGATCTTTTACTCTAGGAACATAGACTTGATCAGAAGACACCAAAAGAAGTTTAATTCTATAATATCTGAATGATGGAAGATCATCCGCAGTAAATGTGTAATCACTAAAGCTTACAGCATCTCCAAAACCATATTGATTTGTTTTAGGAACAAATGCGTCTGATTGACCATTATTATCAGCAGAGTTAATAACTTTTCCTCTACTATTCAAATTCTCAAATCCAGGGAACGGAGTAAAGATTGGTTCAAATCCAGTTCTATTTCCAATTGCATAAAATGCTCTAATATCAGCATCAGCATGAATATGACCAGCTAATAATATCTTCAGAGAGGTAGCAGCATTTTCTATAGAAATTTCTTTAGTAATATACTGGCATCCTGTAGGATCATTATCAATAGTTTTTACTCTATCATCAGTAGCATAATTTGAGATTACATCATTAACTCTATTAGAAGTTAATATGGTACTAACTCTTTGGGCATCAAGTACAGGAGACAATCTAGGATCTGTTGTTCCTAATGTTAATCTCATCTGGAAGGACTTATTACCTTCAATATTATCTAATCTTTCATCTTCATTCACTTTAGAACCAATTTGTCTTGGAGTTGTTAAATAATTTGATTCCCCAATAGTAACAGATTCCCATCCCTGTTCAATCCAAGGAATTTCATCTCCACTCAAACTAACTCCAGAAATAGTTCTTATTTCAGCACCAATCGTAGTTCCAGTAACTGTCATATTATGACATATTGGAGTAATAATTTCAAAAGGCATATTTTGAGTTGCCCTTACACCATATCCACCAGAAGATTGAGTTTGACCCAAGTATAATTTAGGGAATCCCACATCTGTGCTTCTATCTGTAGTATCATTATGTGCTATTCCATCAATATTATCTTCACCTGACATATCAAGTTTGATGTTATAAGAATCAAAACCAATTGAACCAGAAGTTGCTGAAGAAGTTGAAGTAGATAGACCATGAGATCTATTAATTCTTGCTAGAGAAACTCCACTAAGTTCATACTTTTGAACAGGAGTACCAACTGCATAGTTGATCTTATTATTTCCTCTATTGGCAATAGTAAGAACATTACCAGAAACATTGTTATACTGAATAACTTCATCTCCAATCTTAACTAATCCTATGTTAGTTGTTCCAACTCCAACATTTTCAAAATTCTCATAAACACTTCCATCATCTACTGTAAAGGAACTAGAATTACCAACATCTAATGCAAGACTTAACTTGGATGGTTTAACATTTCCAACAACATTGGATATCTTAACCAAATTCTCAGTGGAATACATTCCATGATTCTGATGATTAACTTTAATATGCAATCCATCAGTTTCAGTATCAATTGTACTTATAGTAACATTACCACCATGACTAAAGTTCAATTCTGTTGTAACACCAGCACTAGTGGTATACCTCATGGTCTTACCAGCACCAGTAGCAAAATTACCCTGAACATTATCTAAAATAATCTCATTAGTCTGACCAATACCAGCAATAGTAAATTGACCATTTCTACCAACAGTTCCACTACCACCTGTTGAAAGACCAATTGTGGTAATTCCAACAACATCTCCTATTTGATATCCACTACCACCAGAAGTAATAGTACAAGCACCAACTTGTCCATTAGCAACATATACGCTACCAACAGCACCTCTACCATCACCCGTAACAGTTTCTAAATTAACACCAGTAAAGGTAAGATTGCCATCTAAAGGAGTATATCCAATACCAACATTAGCAATAGTAAGTGTTCCTGTTGCAGATCCACCAGCACCTACTAGATTACCTGTTGCATTTGTTCCATCCTGAGAGAAAGTATTTCCAAGAACATAACTATCTGCAACTGTTGTTCCAAGACCAACTCTTATTTTTCTAGAAGTTATTGATAATGGATTAGGTCTAAGTGTTGGAATCTGATTATTTCCTCTACTTAATTCAGGATTATAAAATTCTACAGTACCTGAACTCTCAAAGGATGCTCTATACATTGTAAATTTAAGATCTTCCCACTGACTTGGTTCCCATGTAGAAGCATTCTGCGACTTAAAGAGGGATCCCAAATAAGGCTGGTTAGAAATAAAGGTATCAGTAAGTAAATCAGTTTCACCAATTCTTGAAATATAAACACTATACTTGGTAGAGTTAGATGCTAAAGCAATAGCATATTCAGTACTTCCACCCTCCAAATAGATTGGTGCTTTAAATTCAATAGTAGTTGCTACAGATCCATCTGCAGAAGTTGTAATATCTTCTGGATCTAATACAATTTCAGAGAAGGGAAGAATATGTTGTGTTGGGAATCCATTCTTCATGGATCTTAACTGAAATACGCAAGGTATATCATTATCATCTTTAGATCTAAAGAATATATCACATTTTGTAACAAATACTCCACCTTCATCTTCAACCAAGAATGATTGTGCTAGAGGATCATACCATCCAGTATTTGCAGTATTTGAATTTTGTCCTAGAACATTACTACCAACAACTTCTGTTCCCAAATCAGTATGTACGATTTGTTCTTGGAATTCATGTCTTTGCTCAATTCTTGCATTTCTAATAGAAATAATATTCTCCTGAACAGTTTCTAAAGTTCCAGAAGCAGTATATGTTTCATCAGTAAGTGTTGAACACTCATCCTGATTATTATCTGCATCATTAATTAATGTAAATGTTTTAGTTCCTGTTTCAAATCTTGGGAAATTAATATTATTTGGATTAGGAATAAAGAAAGATCCACCACAGAATGCTGAAAGATCTGAAAGAAGTTTTACATCATTAATAGTTGCAAGTGCTCCACTGCTTTGTCCTTCAAGTACCATTCCACTTTCTACCCATCCATAATAATCTCCCTGTGCTTCAGTAGATAAAGAGAATGTATCTACATTCAAAATATCAGAAGTTGACGAATAAGATGATGCTAATGATGAATTTGTATAAGGATTATCCCTAAATGTCTTTGTAGGAACATTATAAGGACCTTCTTTATGATTTAATTGTGCAGCTCTAAATTGTATTTCAGGTATACTATCTGAAGTTACTTGACTTAATCCTGTTGCAAAAGATCTACCTCTTACAGTTTCTCCAACCTGGAATGTTCCAGAAGTCATAGTAATATCAAGCAACTTAGGAACACAATATTTGGTAACATCTTGACCATCAAAGAAAGCATATAGTTGAGTTAAAGGCTTAACTTTTTTAGCAACAAACTCAACATTTCTAGATCTCATAAATGGAACAAGATCTCTACTAACAACCCTATCTCCTACAGAATGTTCATCAAATGTTTCGTGAACAATAGTTCTAAGACCATCTCTCTGCTGATGATCGGTTCTAGTAGTTTGTCTTAATACTTCTTGTGATGTAGTAGTAGTTGTCTCAGTCATCCATGCAGCAGGGTTGTTATCTGGTTCACCATTAATCCAACCACCCTGACCCCATGTATTACTAGTACTAGTTGTAGTTTGTGCTCCATCAAATTCTACAGAAGTAGTTCCTGTCCATGTAGTTTCCCAGGCATTCCAAACAACAGGTCCCATGCCAGTTTGAGGATCAACTCCTTCATTTCTTGCCAAATTATCCATTGTGGCAGCATAGTTGCCTTCAGTTTGAATAATCTTAGCATCAAGTCTTGCAGTATCTACCCATGTATCGGAAGCAGGATTTAACTCCATAGTTCCCTGCCAGAAACTAATTAGGAAAGGAGTAACACTTTCAGATCTAGTAGCAAAATTTTGCTTAATCCATTCAACTTCACCATAATCTAATGTTATAACATCTTCTTGTTTTCTAACATTAACACCTTCTATAGTAGAGAATTGAAGATCATCTGCAGGATCATTACCTACAACTGGACCAAACATACAATCAACAGAATTAGTATAATGTCTTGGACGTAATTCTTTACGTTTTCTGTCTATACTATTGTTAATTTTAATTTTATTTTCTTGTGGTTGGAAACCAGTAAAATTATCAACAAAGAATCCAGACTTAAATCTATTTGCACCATCTTGATCAGGAACAAAGAAATTTGCTGTATTAGTTTCTAATAAAGAAAGGGTAGTATAATATTCAAGGTTTTTAATTCTAGTATCAAGTTTCTTAATGTCTGTCATCGTATATCGACGATGATTCATGAATTGTAATGCAGCATCTTTTGTAACATACAAATATGCTGGCATACCTACAGTTGCTATTTCAATTGCATCATCAACAGGAACTGGTTTTTTAGGATCTTCTGAAGGATCTCCATATTTTACTTGGAATCTTCCTTCTTTATTCAAGAATATTCTATCAATTCTTGGAAGATAGAAAGAGAAATCTATAACAATAGATTCATCTGATGCTAAAATATTAGGTGCAGAATCTCCTGAACCAGTAAAACTTCTTCCAAGGAATTCTAAAGGAGATCGATCTCCTTCATCTACAGAAGAAATTGGAACAACTCTAGGTCTTATATCAATAATATCAGCACAACTATGTGTATCAACTCTTGGAATATCCCAACCATATTTAAATTGTTCATATGAATTAACTGTTGTTATATCACCTGTATCACCAGAATCATAAGATCCGCTTTGATAATAAACTTTTATTTTTCTGGATGGTACATCAGCCTTTGCTTTTTTCTTAATTATTCCATAATCATAGAATGTAGATTCACCACCATTCGCAAATGTATAATTAGCCCCTATGGCAAAACTTGGAGAATCAAGAGTTGAAATAACTGCCTGTGCTCCAGATTCTTGGAAAATTATAGTTTCTCCTTCTTTAAAGAGAATTTCATTTTTATAAAGGATACCAATTTGCTCACCAGTTATCTTTTCAGCTACAATTGCAACTGCTTCACTCTCCTGACCAACCAACTGTTCACCAATTATTAATTCGTTGGTAGTAGTTGATTGAGTGACTATAGAAGTCAAAGTTGCTTTAGGACAAGATGGGTCCGATGTATCAGATGATTCAAAGACACCATGAATTGAAATAACATCAGGAGCATTCAAAGATATAGTCTCATCTTGTACTCTTGTTCCGAATGCATAATTACCATAAGTCAATCCATCATTCAAGGTAGTTGCACCAGCACCAGATCCACCAGTCTTAGACTTATTAATAACTATAGACTTCACTCTATTGTTT
>VTLG01009045.1_pt1 | contig 13822 bp, 16 predicted proteins | sample 4694571 | NCBI WGS metagenome assembly VTLG01 (sample SAMN12604809, study PRJNA352737) | marine metagenome | biome: ENVO:00000447; feature: ENVO:00000209|ENVO:00000569|ENVO:01000036; material: ENVO:00002151; isolation source: viral sequences binned using virsorter ...
GGTGAAATCACGGATATTGAGTACTTCAAAAAGAAATTATATAGGTCGCTCAACGTACCCCCATCAAGAATGGATGGAGAGGGAGGATTCAACTTGGGAAGATCATCAGAGATATTAAGAGATGAATTAAAATTCACTAAATTTGTAGGTCGTTTAAGAAAAAGATTCTCTAGAATGTTTGACGACTTCCTTAAAACCCAATTAGTTTTGAAGAATATCATTACTCCAGAAGACTGGGAAATAATGAGTGAACATATACAATATGACTTCTTATATGATAATCATTTCTCAGAATTGAAGGAAGTTGAGTTGTTTAATGAAAGAATCAATGTTGCTGCTACTGCAGAACCATACATTGGTAAATACTATTCTCAAGATTATGTAAGGAGAAATATTCTTCGTCAGACAGATGAAGAAATCCTTGAAGAGGATAAGAAGATTGAACAGGAAATTAAAGATGGTGTTATTGCAGATCCAACTATACCTGTTGATCCAGAAACTGGATTACCTTTAGATGGTAGTGCAGATGGAATGGGTATGGGTGAACCAGTAGCTGAACCAGATTTAGAAGGAGAAACCATAGGTAAGGAGTTACCTAAAGGTGGTGAAATATAATCCACACTATTGATAGTGTATAAATACTTTTTGACTGTTATTTTTATTAACTAAATACGATGCCTGAGAATGAAAAACCTGATATGGATGCTGTGCAATCTGAATTGATGGATATGATTACTAAAGATGAATCACCTTCACAAATTAGTGATCGTATTAAAGATATGCTGTTTTCAAAATCAGCAGAAAGAATTGACGCATTTAAACCTGAAGTAGCCAATAGTTTATTTGGTGACCAAGAGGTTGAAGATGAAGTTGAAGATGAAATCGAAGTTGATGCTGAACTTGATACGGAAGCTGAAGAGGAAACTCCTGTAGCTGCTGAAACAGGTGCAGAATAATTTTATAAATAACTAGTAAAATGATCCAGAGTTATAAGTAATGGCACATAGACCCGTCGGAGCAGGACAATCTTTTGCAACTGCAGCAGTGGCTTCAACGTCATCTGCTTTTAATGTTCAATCTAGTGTCTTGAGATTAGTAGCAACAGATGCACCAGCATTCGTTGCAATTGGAACTGACCCAGTTGCCAATAATACAGATTATTATATCCCTGCAGGTGGTACTGCAACTCTTGCTTTAACTAAAGCATCTCAAAAAGTTCAGAGTATTACCAAAGGAAGCACTACAACTATTGATTGCCCCGAAGGAACAGCGATGCCATTTAACATTGGTGATCGTGTTACTTTAACTGCAGCAAATGATGCTAACTGGACAACTTTAATTAATGACACTCAAGTAACTGCCGTCAATACAACTGCTGGTATAAGTGGTTATTTTGGCACTAGGATAACAGTTGAAGCTAATACAAGTGGTATTAGCACTGCATGGACTCATGTTGATGCAAGTCTTATTAGATCTCAAAAAGTATCTGGTATTTCAACTGGTGGTTCTAAAGGTGCAGTTTATATACAACAAGTTCAAACAACTGGGGATGCCTGATGAAACTGATTAGGGAAGAAATCGAATCTGTAGAATTTCTCGTCGAACAAAAGAACGGCAAGAAATCAATGTATATTGAGGGCGTTTTTCTACAGGGAAACATAAAGAACCGTAATGGTCGTATGTATCCTATGGAAACTCTTCGAAGAGAAGTGGGTCGCTATAGCGAAAACCACATTACTTCAGGAAGAGCACTTGGAGAACTTGGTCACCCAGAAGGCCCTACTGTTAACTTAGATAGGGTATCTCATAAAATTGTTTCTCTTAAAGAGAGTGGTTCTAACTTTGTTGGTAAGGCTAAAATTCTTAGCACACCAATGGGTAAGATTGCATCTTCACTGATTGAAGAAGGTGTTAAACTTGGCGTATCTTCTCGTGGTGTTGGTTCACTCCAGCAAACGAAAGAAGGTTATTCTGTCGTTGGTGAAGATTTCATGTTAGCAACTGCTGCTGATATCGTTGCCGATCCTTCAGCTCCTGATGCATTTGTATCTGGAATTATGGAAGGAAAAGACTGGGTTTGGGATGGTGGAATTCTGCGTGAGAGGTTCGCAGAGAAAACCTACAAACACATTAATACATTAGTTGATCAAAAACAACTAGATGAGAAAAAGTTGAATTTATTTAACGATTTCTTATCAAACTTATAAAACTTCTAAATAAATATAGATTTTAATTACTAAGAATCGGAGTCGTACAAATGTCTCGTGGTACAAAATTACAAGAAATGGAAGAGTCAGTTGCTAATCCTAGCGTTAAGCAATCTAAGACTGCTGTGAACGCCAACGCCAAACCTGGTGAACCAATGCCTAAATTAACTACTGGTGGCACTGCCCCTAGTTATGAAGATCTAGGTGGGCCAACACCAGAGAATTATAAGGTGGATGACGATTCAGCAAAACTCAAAACTCCAGGTGCATCACTTAAGCAAGTGAGCGATGTAGTTACTAACCGTAAAGGTAAGACTGCCAAGGAAGAGACAGAGATTGTCGATGAAGTAATTGAAGAAGAAGAGCAAACTACTGAAGAAGTTGTCGCAGAGGAGGAAACTGTGGAAGAAGAAACAGTTGAAATTAACATCGAAGATGATGTTAATGCCTTATTAGGTGGCGAAGAACTCTCTGAAGAGTTTAGAGAAAAAGCAAAGCTTGTATTCGAAACCGCTTTGAATTCTAAAGTTTCTGAAGTTCAAGAAGCATTAGAAGCAAAATACCAAGAGACACTTGAAGAAAAGATTGAAGCAGAAAAGGCTTCACTTTCTGAGAGAGTTGATTCTTATCTTGAGTATGTTGCAGATGAGTGGTTCACCGAAAATGCCCTTGCAGTTGAGCAAGGACTTAAAACAGATATGACTGAATCATTCCTTGGTGGAATGAGAAGTCTTTTTGAAGAACATTATGTATCAATCCCTGAAGAAAAATATGATGTGCTTGAAAGCATGGTAGAAAAACTTGATGATATGGAGACCAAGCTCAATGAGCAAATAGAAAAGAACATCAATTTAAACAGCAGACTCGGAGAGTCAGTTGCTGATGGAATCATTTCTAGCGTTTCTGAAGGATTAGCGTCTACTCAGAAAGAAAAGCTCGCTTCACTTGCCGAAAGTGTTGAGTTTGAAAGTGAAGAATCTTATCGTGAAAAGTTGGAAACTTTGAAGGAATCTTATTTCACTTCACAAGTATCACCAACCGCTAAATCTGAAAATCTTTCAGAAGGAGTAGACAGTGCAGAAGGTGCTGAGTCACATTCAAATGCAATGAATGCTTACCTGAAATCAATTTCAGCATTTAAGCAATAACTGATTTTAATATTAATCAAACGTAAACTTATTAGGTAACCCTACAATGTTCCAATCAGAACAGTTGCAGGAAAAGTGGGCTCCGTTATTAAACTATGAAGGTCTTGATCCAATCAAAGACAATCATCGTAAGGCGGTAACCGCAGTTCTGCTAGAAAACCAAGAGAAATTTTTAAGAGAAGAACAAGCCTTCGGATCAGGTCTAAACCTGATGGAAGCAGTCCCAACTAACTCTGCAAACGCTGCAGGTGCTAGTGGTGGATTTGGTGGTGGTGCTACTGCCGCAGGCCCAGTTGCAGGTTTCGACCCTGTGCTGATCAGCTTGATTCGTCGTTCAATGCCTAACTTGGTGGCATACGATCTTGCTGGTGTTCAGCCAATGAGTGGTCCAACTGGACTAATCTTTGCAATGCGTTCACGTTACACATCACAGTCTGGAACAGAGACATTCTACAATGAAGTAGATACTGCGTTCTCAGGTCAAGATGCTGGTAATGATGAAGAATCTGGCTTTACCGATGGTAACGCTGGTATGGGAACCACATCACAAAGTGGTGGTAACCCTGCTGTTCTAAACCCAGTTGCATCTGCGTCTACTCGTGGATACAATGTTGGTCAAGGAATGGTTACTGGAGACGCTGAGAATCTCAGTGGAACTGGTAATGATGCCTTCAACCAGATGGCATTCAGCATCGAGAAAGTAACAGTTACTGCGAAATCTCGTGCGTTGAAAGCTGAGTACAGTTTAGAACTTGCTCAAGACCTTAAAGCAATTCATGGTCTTAACGCTGAAGCAGAACTTGCTAACATCCTTTCTACTGAAATCCTTGCTGAAATCAACAGGGAAGTCATTAGAACTATCTACAAGGTTGCCGAGCAAGGTGCTGTTCAAAACACTGCTACTGCTGGTGTATTCGACTTAGACATCGACTCAAACGGAAGATGGTCAGTTGAGAAGTTCAAAGGACTTCTATTCCAGATCGAGAGAGATGCGAACGCTATCGCACAAAGAACTCGTCGTGGAAAGGGTAACATCATCCTTTGTTCTGCTGACGTTGCTTCTGCACTAACAATGGCTGGTGTTCTTGATTACACCCCTGCTCTTAACGCTAATCTTAACGTTGATGATACAGGTAACACTTTCGCAGGTGTGCTACAAGGTAAGTATAGAGTCTACATTGACCCTTATTCTGCTAACCTTACTGCTGCTAACGCTGCACCTACAGGTGGTAACCAGTATTACGTTGTTGGTTATAAGGGAACATCCCCTTATGATGCAGGAATATTCTACTGCCCTTACGTTCCACTACAGATGGTTCGTGCCGTGGGTGAGAACTCCTTCCAGCCAAAAATTGGATTTAAGACAAGATATGGTCTTGTTGCAAACCCATTCGCTGAAGGAACCACTCAAGGACTTGGCGGTCTACAAGTTAACGCTAACCGTTACTACAGACGTGTTGCTGTTAAGAACCTCATGTAAGCGAGACGCTTATATACTTTCAAAGACCTCCTCTTGCAGGGGGTCTTTTTTTGTGCTATAATATTGGAGTCGTAAGTTTTCGCTACCTATGACTGCTCTAGCATACTCTTTGGTGGGTTCTGCACTAGGGGCGACAAGAACCCACCGTCTTTATATTATTAGTTTGTATGCCAAAGATAGCAGTAGTTGGTGGTGGTAATGCTGGATGTTTCACTGCATTGTATTGTGCATGGAGAGGGAAGCAAACTAATTCAGAAGTAGAGTTAATATATAATCCAAACATACCACCAGAAAAAGTTGGTCAAGCAACAGTATTAGAACCACCAGGTTTATTGTGGGCTACGACTGGGTTTAACTGGTATAATAACAATATAAATGCCACGATGAAGAGTGGTATATTATATGAAGGTTGGGGTAAAGTTAATAAGAAAGTATTCGCACCTTTCCCATCAGACAGTATGGCAATGCATTACTGCCCTTGGGAAATGCAAAAAAGTATCTTACAATCTGGTCATTTTAAAGTAACAGAAGGTGATGTAGATCCTGAAGATGTAGATGCTGATTTTGTATTTGATTGTAGAGGTAAACCAAAAGACTTTCTAGAATATGAAGAATTAAAGAATCCAACTAATGCATGTATTCTAGGAGAACCAAATTGGAATACTGCAAAGAATCCTTGGAGCAGACATGTGGCAACTCCTGATGGATGGGCATTTGTTATACCAACACGTAAGAAATCACCATCACATCAGTATTCTGTTGGTTATTGTTATAACTCAACCATAACACCTAAAGAGGAAGCAGAATATAATTTCTTAGAAATGTTCAATGTTGAAGTGACAAATCATATTGATTATAAAAATTATGTCGCAAAGAATCCAATCAAGGATGGTAGAATATTCCTGAATGGAAATAGATTATTCTTCTTAGAACCATTAGAGTCATCTTCTACTCAGACATACATTGAAATGGCTAGAGCAGTATTTGATTATTACTTACAAGAAAAATGTAGTGCAGAATTTGTTGCGAATGATATTAAAAATTATATCAATCAACTTAAGAATTTTGTTCTTTGGCACTATCAGTTTGGATCTAAGTATGATACACCGTTCTGGGATTATGCAAAAGCATTTAGATTTGAGGATCCAACCTTTGATAAGTTTTTAGGGTATAGTCAAATTAGTGATTGTATACCAACATCAAAGTATGGTGGAGCAACAAGGGATAAGTTTTATGGTCAATGGCCAGCATATTATTTTAAAGTATGGAATGAAGGGATGAATATAAAACTAAATACATAAGGAGACCTGCATGAACTAATGGCAACGAGAAAGGCACAAATTGAAAATAGGAATTTTTTATCTCCAGTAGGTTTTAAATTCAATCTGCAAAGATCACCAGGTGTTGCATATTTTTGTAATCAGGCAAACATTCCTGATTTAAATCTTGGTGTTGCAATACAACCAAACCCACTTAGAGATCTTCCAACACCTGGTGATAAAATTGATTTTGGAGATTTAAATATTAGATTTTTAGTAGATGAAGATCTTACTAATTACATGGAAATTCAAAAGTGGTTAAGAGGATTAGGATATCCAGAAAGCACAGAACAGTTTGATGAGTGGGAAAAATCTGGCACTTCTACAATACCTAAAACATACAAGAATACTGGAGATCAAATATATTCTGATGGAACTCTTCAGATTTTAAGTAGTAATATGGTAGCAAAGTTTAATGTTAATTTTAATGAATTATGGCCTTACTCTTTGACAACTATGACTTTTGATGCTACAGATACTGACATAGAATACTTTACAGCAGACGTATCTTTCAAGTATACTATGTACAATATAACCGATACTGCTAACAATCCTTTATGAGTATAAATCTTGAATCTATTCAAGAGATGTGGGAAAAAGATGCAAAGATAGACAGAGATAATCTACATGAAGAATCTTTAAACATCCCCTCTCTACATGCAAAGTATTTTGAATTATATAATACAATCTTCTTATTAAGAAAGAAGGCAGAACAACAAAGAAAGAACATCCGTCATGAACGGTATGAGTATTTTAGTGGGAAAGCAGACCCAGAAGTATATCAGAAAGATCCTTTTGGAAAAAAGATAAGAGATAAAGATACAATGACCAAGTATCTTGATGCAGATGAGAAACTTTCAAACTCATCTCTTAAGATAGAATACTATGATACGATGCTTACATACATTGAAAGTATATTGAAGGTGGTGCAGAACAGAACTTTTCAAATAAAAAATGCAATTGAGTTTATGAGATTCCAATCTGGATTGGGTTGACAAGGCTATCTAAATAGAATTAGATTCATGGGCCTATGTGATTGATTCCTCAGCTAATGTTGTTATAGGAAAGATGAATGAGGTGTTCTTGCAGATTAATGCAGAACCTCATATTCAGTATGAACTACGTGACCACTTTACTTTTGAAGTAGAGGGTGCAAAGTTTATGCCACAATACCGTAAAAGAAATTGGAATGGGGAAATACATTTATTTGATTTAAGAACAAAAAGAATTTATATAGGATTACTCGATAAAATAATATCCTTCTGTAACAGACACGATTATAGTTATAAGTTTGTAGATAATGAATACTATGGTGCTCCCTTTGAAGTTAACAATGGGATATCATATGAAGGTGTTACGGATTATATGAAATCCATATGCTCTCATCCCCCAAGGAAATATCAAATAGAGGGAGTATATGATGCTCTAAAACATAACAGAAAGCTACTGATATCACCAACTGCTTCAGGCAAATCTTTGATGATTTACTCTCTTGTAAGATACTATGTTGATAGGCAGCAAAAAATTCTCTTAGTTGTTCCAACGACATCTCTCGTAGAACAGATGTATAAGGACTTCGAAGATTATGGTTGGAATGCTGAGTCATACTGTCACCGTATCTATGCTGGAAAAGAAAAAACAAATGAACTTCCTGTTACTATAACCACATGGCAATCAGTCTATAAATTAGAAAGATCATTTTTTGAAGATTATAATGTAGTTATAGGAGATGAAGCACACCTATTTAAAAGTAAGTCATTAGTATCTATAATGACAAAGTTACATCATGCTAAGTATAGGTTTGGGTTTACGGGAACTTTAGATGGAACACAGACCCATAAGTGGGTGTTAGAGGGGTTGTTTGGGCCATCATATAAAGTAACGAAAACAGATGAATTAATGAAGCAAGGTCATCTTTCTCAGTTAGATATTCAATGTTTAGTATTGAAACATCCTCCTCAGAAATTTGAAACTTATGAAGATGAAATACAATATCTCATCTCACATGAACAGAGAAATAAATTTATAACTAACCTAACTTTAGATTTAAAAGGCAACACGCTCGTATTGTATAGTAGAGTGGAAACACATGGTGCGATACTTTATGATAAGATAAATACTAATAAGCAAGGTGACAGAAAGGTCTTCTTTATTCACGGTGGAGTGGATGCTGAAGAAAGAGAATTGGTTCGTGAAATTACGGAGCAAGAAAAAAATGCAATCATCGTCGCATCCTATGGAACATTTTCTACAGGGATCAATATTAAAAATCTCCATAATATTATTTTTGCCTCTCCATCAAAATCTAGGATCAGAAATCTCCAATCAATTGGTCGAGTTCTCAGAAAAGGATCTAATAAAATTAAAGCCATCCTTTATGATATTGCCGACGACTGCTCCCAGAAATCAAGAAAAAACTATACCTTAAATCACCTCATAGAGAGAATTAAAATCTATAACGAAGAAAATTTTAATTATGAGATAATAACAATTCAATTAAAAAAATAATTATGGAAGACGATTTTTACGCAACAATTAAATTTAAAAATGGTGAAGAGATCTTTGCTAAAGTAGCAGCCTCTGAAGAAGAAGATCGCACGATGCTTGTAATATCTTACCCCATTACTACTGTTGAAATAAAATCAAGAGGTGGAATCGTTGGTTATAAAGTAGAACCTTGGTTAAAGACTACCAAAGATGATATGTTTATTATTAATATGGATAATGTTTTAACGATGTCTGAATCTTCAGATCTTCAAATGATCAATATGTTTCAACAATTTGTTCAAGACCAAGCAAGAGATAGAAAAGGCCAGCCTAAACTAAGTAGAAAAATGGGATATATCTCTTCTGTAAATGATGCTAAAGATATCTTAGAGAAAATATATAAGTCTAATCAAAATAAAGAAACAAGCTAAAGCCTTTTCATGAACCCTGACAGAGTTATTCTACATATTATTTGAGAACTTGTCAAGTAAATTGATAAGTGTTATAATATCTACATAATAGTGATAATGACTTATGATTAAAACAGGCACTATGGCGAAACGAAAAAGGTCAGAACACTATGTTAACAACAAGGAATTTCTTGCTGCTTTAATTAGATATCAAGAAGATATTGAAATTGCACGATTGCAAGATAAACCAAAACCAGTTATCCCTCGCTATATTGGTGATTGTTTTTTAAAGATAGCAAATCATTTATCATTTAAACCAAATTTTGTTAACTATATGTTCAAGGAGGATATGATCTCAGATGGAATCGAAAATTGCGTTCAATACATTCATAATTTTAATCCTGAGAAATCCAAAAATCCTTTTGCTTACTTTACGCAGATTATACATTATGCGTTTCTCCGCAGGATACAGAGAGAAAAGCGTCAGTTAGAAATTAAGAATAAGATACTTGAAAGATCTGGCTTCGATGAAGTATTTTCTGGAGATTCAGTTGACGGTGGAGACACTTCCGACTATAATCAAATTAAAGATGCTGTTCATTCGAAGTTGAGATATTAATGATATTAAAACAAGAAGTCATTGACAAGATTCAATTGGCAATGCTACACACCAAAATGAATGGTGAAACCAACTGGAAAGATGGTGATGAGATAGATGTTTGTCTAGGTGGCACATTTGCAGGTGATAAGTTTATTAGTATTATAAACAGAACTCGTAGTAACACGACTAAACAATGAGATTCAAAGCACTCGTTCATGTCAGATTGAGAGGATCTGTATCAGATGCTGCTGGTAATGCAGTGATGAATAATGTCAATCGAATTGCCCCCAATCTTCAACCTCATTTGTTGAGGATAGGTAAAGCAATAGACTTTTGGTTTGATGCAGAAACTGAAGAGATAGCAAGAGAAGAGATGGATCTTCTTTCTGATAGGATGCTTGCTAATACTGTGATAGAAGATTGGGAATATAAATTAGAAGAGACTGAAGAAACTGGAATAGGGGATATATCAAATGATAATGCAGGAACCTCAAAACATCATTTGTTTGAAAAATGAAGATAGCAATTATTACAGATCAGCATTTTGGTGCAAGAAAGAACTCCAAACATTTTCATGAATACTTTTTAAAGTTCTATGAGGATGTATTTTTTCCTACTATAGAAAGGGAAGGTATCACCACGGTTATTGATATGGGTGATACTTTTGATAGTAGAAAGGGTGTTGATTTTTCTTGTCTAGGGTGGGCTAAAATCAATTACTTTGACAGACTAAAAGAATTAGGATGCACGGTTCATAGTATTGTTGGAAATCATACAGCATACTATAAGAATACCAATGAAGTAAATGCTATTGATTTACTACTTCGTGAGTATGGTAATGTAAACATCTATTCTGAAACAACACCTATAGAAGTAGGTGGTTTAAGTATTCTTCTTGTTCCTTGGATTAACAGCGAGAATGAAGAAAGAACTATGGCGATGATTAATAAAACAAGATCTCCTGTTTGTATGGGTCACCTTGAATGTAAGGGGTTTAGAATACATAGGGGATATGTGATGGAGCAGGGAACTGATATAAATGTTTTTGATAAATTTGACAAAGTTTATTCTGGTCACTATCATACTAGATCGGATAATGGAAAAATCTTTTATCTTGGAAATCCTTATGAGATGTTCTGGAATGATTTAAATGATACTAGAGGTTTTCACCTCTTTGATACAGAAACTTTGGAGCATACTCCTATAGATAATCCTTATCGAATGTTCTATAATATTTACTATGAGGATACCAATTATCAAACATTTGACACTCGTGAATATGAGGATAAAATAGTAAAGGTAATTGTTCGTAAGAAAACCAATCCTAAGAAATTTGAAAAATTTATCGATAAGTTGTATAATAGTAATGTATACGAACTTAAGGTAGTTGAAAATTTCCAACTCCAAGAGAGTGAAGATTTTGAGGCCTTCGAGTCTGAAGATACACTCTCTATATTAAATCGATACATAGAAGAATCTGAAATTAACCTTGATAAAGCAAGAGTTCAAGAAATGATTCAATCGGTTTATCAGGAGGCGTGTGAGTTAGTTTAATGTATATTCTAACCATTCATGGTAAAGAAAACGAGGGTGCATACTCTGTAGAAAATGATGAGGGTGATCATATCCTATATCTTTTTCAAGAAGAAGATGATGCTACTCGTTATGCCATGCAGTTAGAAGACAATAATTATCCAGAAATGCACGTTATTGAAGTTGAGCCTGATATGATGATTGGAGTGTGTGAACAACACGGTTATGAATATACCGTTATCACTCCCAATGATATTGTAATTCCACCTATCACTAAGCATGATTTTATTTGAAAATATTCGATGGAAGAATTTTCTTTCAACGGGTAATCAATATTCTGAAATTAATCTCCAAGGAACTTCCACTACTTTAATTGTGGGTGTTAATGGAAGTGGAAAGAGCACTGTATTAGATGCACTTACATTCAGTTTGTTTAATAAACCTTTTCGTAAGATTAGTAAAGGTCAATTAATAAATTCTACCAATGAGAAAGACTGTAGGGTTGAACTTGAGTTTTCTGTTGGAACTATTAAATGGAAAGTTGTAAGGGGAATTAAACCAAATTTATTTGAGATATGGAGAGATGATACTCTTTTAGATCAATCATCTTCTGCTAATGATCAGCAGAAATGGTTAGAGCAAAATGTTCTTAAGATGAACTACAAATCCTTTACACAGATTGTAGTTCTTGGTAGTAGTGCTTTTATTCCATTCATGCAACTGAGTGCTACTAATCGTAGAGAGGTTATTGAAGACTTACTTGATATTAAGATATTCTCTTCAATGAATAATATTCTTAAGGATAAGATTCGTATCATTAAAGATGATGCTAGAACTTTAGAGTTGAAAAAAGAATCTCTATATGATAAAGTAGAAATGCAAGAGAAGTTTATGAGTGAGATAGAGAGTCAAGGTAAGGAAAGAATTGAAGTAAAGAGAAAGAAACAAGATGGTTTGAGTGATGAAATATGTATTCTTACAATGAAGAATGAAGGGTTAGAAGATGATGTATATGGCCTTACTGAGAAGCAAAAAGAGGTAATGGGCTCAAGAGATAAGTTAGTAGAACTTAACAATTATAGAGGTAAAATATCTCAGAAGGTAGCGACCATTACTAAAGAGCATAAGTTTTTCACAAACAAGACGGTATGCCCAACTTGCACACAGTCTATAAATGAAGAGTTTAGAATAAATAAAATTAACGATGCTCAAATTAAAGCAAAAGAGTTGCAATCTGGTTACGACAAACTAGAAGACGCAATTAAAGAAGAACAAGAGCGAGAGCGTCACTTTACAAAACTATCAGAGGGGATCACAACACTAACGCATGGCATTTCTAAAAACAATACAACTGTATCTGCTTGCCAGAGACAGATCAGAGAACTGGAATCTGAAATTCAAACACTTACCAGTCAACTTGAAAACAGAAATACTGAGCATGACAAGTTAGAAAAATTCAAACAAAATCTCCAAGAGACCTATGACGAGTTAGTCACCCGTAAAGAAAAAATCAAATATTACAATTTCACATACGACCTATTGAAAGATGGAGGAGTTAAGACTAAAATCATCAAGAAGTATCTACCGTTGATAAATCAACAAGTAAACCGTTATCTACAGATGATGGATTTTTACATTAATTTTACTCTTGATGAGGAGTTTAACGAAACCATTCAATCCCCAATACATGAGGATTTTTCTTATGCATCGTTTAGTGAAGGTGAAAAACAAAGAATCGATTTAGCACTTCTCTTCACATGGAGGGAAGTTGCTAAGTTTAAGAATTCAGTATCCACAAACTTAATGATACTGGATGAAGTGTTTGACAGTTCACTTGATGGCCAAGGAACAGAAGAATTTTTAAAGATTATCAGATATGTAATTAAAGATGCTAATATCTTTATCATATCTCATAAGACAGGGATGGAAGATAAATTTGAAAATCACATTCGATTTGAAAAAATTAAAGGATTTAGTAGGATGGCATTATGATTGGAATTGTTGGTAATGGCTTTGTAGGAAATGCTGTATATCAAAACCTACGTGATAAAGTAAATTGTAAAGTCTATGATGCAGATAAAAATAGATCACTTAATACTTTAGGTGAGGTTATAAATCAAGAGTTTATATTTGTATGTCTTCCCACTCCAATGAGAGAAGGGGGTGAATGTGACTTATCAATATTGGATAATTTTTTTAAGGAACTTCCTGAATACATAGACGGAACATTTATTATAAAGTCTACCGTTCCTATTGGTACAACTAAGAAGTATACTGAGAGGCATAATGTTATTCACAACCCAGAATTCCTCACAGCAAGAAATGCGGTGGAGGATTTTTCCAATTCAGAAAGAAATATTGTTGGAGGAGATCAAGAACTATGTGTTGATTTTATTCGTTTCTTTGAACAGTGTTTTCCTAATATCCCAAGTATCATTACCACCTCGGATGAGAGTGAAGCAATTAAATATTTCTCTAACACATTCCTTGCCTATAAAGTAGCATATTTCAATAAGATATATGACTTATGCCAAGCAGTTGGAATGGATTATGATACAGTATGTGAGGGAGTTACTGCAGATAGTAGAATAGGTAAATCACATACTCAAGTTCCTGGTATAGATAATGACAGGGGAT
>VTLG01011796.1_pt1 | contig 13821 bp, 22 predicted proteins | sample 4694571 | NCBI WGS metagenome assembly VTLG01 (sample SAMN12604809, study PRJNA352737) | marine metagenome | biome: ENVO:00000447; feature: ENVO:00000209|ENVO:00000569|ENVO:01000036; material: ENVO:00002151; isolation source: viral sequences binned using virsorter ...
TGGCTCTGTTTAGATTATCTGCCTTGAACTTACCTTCAGCAAAATCTCTATATAGACCGCCTGTGTACTTTCCATTGAACAATACTAACGTAACAGTAAAGTTAGTGTCGTATGTTTTCATGAAGTTCGCAAACACTCCATAATCTGCAATCCCTAATGTTTGGTAAGCTAATAAATAATCACTAGCCTTCCATTTATCTGCGATTGTATTTGATTTAGCTATACTTTGAACATTGAAAGTATCATCAACTACATACTTTATTTCATATCCAAGTTCAGCTAATGCAATAAAACGATGTTGCCCATCAATTATCTGAAAATTGCTATTAACAATAATCGGATATGATGATACTCTATTGTTTTGTTTTATTTCATCACGTAGCTTAACAACTTTAGCTCTTCTTAACTCTCTATTTCCAAATATAAAGCGAAATTTTGAGTAATCAAAAGAACCATAAATGTGGTTGACGATATCATCAGTCAGCACTTGATTTATTTTATCATTCTTAAGTGTGCTTTTTGACAATAATCGGTCAATCCCATTTTTAGTCATTATTTTTTCGTGTCTTTGCATAGTAAAGACTCCTTTTTTTGTTGTGCACCTAATCCATAGCGAAAATCCTCATGATTCCATCACTTGAACCAGTTGTGCGTTTACGATATTCAAGAACATTGTCCTTGAAGCTTTTATTTAAATCCATAAATTCATTAATTTCGTGTTTATGCTCATAATCTGACGAATAATAGTGGTATTTATCGGCACATTCACCACAATATGCTGAACGTCCTATGATTACGCCACCATTCATGTTGTCTCCATAGGGGCCATTGCATCCATCACAGCATACAGTATCTCCACTATTTATAACATCTACTAATTTAGCACCATCAAATAATCCTCCTTTTATTTCAGAAGGATTTATTTTATGTGCAACTTCTTCATTACAATGCTCTTTACATTCTGAGCATATATCTGAATATATTATTTCAGCACCACAGCATTCGCTTATTCTCATAATTTATCTATCCATTTTTTAGCCATAGAAAATAACATGGCAACTATAAAAATACCAATAGCCCACATTACTATAGCAACTCCTAATACTAATAGATTTGCTATCCATTCTGCTATATCGAACATTATCATTTTATTTCTCCTTTTATTTTTAATAAGGCAGAGAGCACAGGTTCTACTATCTCAGTAAGTAATTAAACCCATGCTCTCCGTTTCCATAACGCCTAATCGGTGTTATTACGCCTCTCCTTTAACTGTTCTGTCCCAATCCATCTTTTTCAGAGCCTTTTCAGTTTCTTTATCAATCTCAGCTTCATCTTCATCCTTAACATAATCATTACGCTCGCTAATTAGATTCTCTATTACTGATGGAAGCATATATTTCATCATCTTTTTTACAACTGGCTCAAGTTCTTCATCCATTTCTTTATGAGTTCCTGTTGTTATTGAAATACCATCATCTTTAAACTCAGCTCGAATTAGAATATCTTCTTTTTCACATCCAGCAATATTGACAATGTTGTATGTAACTTCAGCAAAATCACCCTGAATCATCGCTTTAAAAGCCTTCTCAACTGGCGTTGGACATTTTTCATCAATAATGCCGGGTCTATTTGTGAAATATTGCACAAGAACCTCAATACGCTTTCTTCTTGAATTAACTTGATTATGTATAGTATACATATCAAGACTTATCTTAGTATCCATGCGGTCTAACTGTTTTTCTGGCAGAGATTTATTAAATACATCATCTCTACCAACCAGCAAACCGTATTTTTCTTGTAGTGTCATGTTACACTCCTTTTTTGTTTGTTATTATTTAAGTTTTTTACAAGCTTTCATAAATGAATCTACATCCTTAATATTATATATTGGTTTTAAATTTTTTGTGTTGCAATCTCCTCCATAATCAATATGGTCTTTTAAATCAAATTGAAAAGAATCTTCATCATGCGTATAGAAATAGTAAACTTTATTATGTACTGTATTTTTCACAGCTATACTCAATCCATCACTATCTCCAAAAAATATTATTGTTCTATTTTTGAACAAGCTCCATTTATGTACATTATTAAATATATCTTCAGCAGTAATAAATTTAACAAAAGATTTTTCTCTTGATTTATAAAGATGAACTAATCTCGCATTAGGCCCATCATAGAGCTCGACATCTCCGTATTGTACACATTGACTGGCTATTTTACTGTAAAAATTAGCATATCTCGAACAAGATGGGCTACTATCTAAAATTATTATAATATTATGCTTTTCTCTTGACATTTTGCAGTTAAATATAGACTCTTTAGTAATTTGTCTCATAGCTAACCTATCGCAATCCCAATAATCATCACCTTCTGTATATGCTCCAATGTTATCTTCAGCAAGTTTACTGATAGTTCTGGATAATTCTACTCCAAGCCTTCTGTCTCGAACGCCTTTTAAAGATAATTTACCAGCAGGAGCTGGATTTTTATTAATGCGACTATAATCACAGTCTGATATAAAACCAGATATCTTATTTTTTTGAGGTTCAGTAAGATTTGCTTTATCTTGTCCATTTTGAAGTAATGACTTTCTTGGGTCATAAGCATTAGTATTACTATTAAATTTTCTATTAATATTAGCAGGATTGTTACGTAGTTTGCCCAATCCGGGGAGCGGTTGGCCCCCCGAATTGTTTTTAACATGAGGCACTGAAGATTTATTCGTATTCGCACTAATAGGTGAACTATTAGGTAACGTAGTTGTTTTAACTTCGGTCGAGCGGAGTTGATTTTCTAGACCTGAAGTATAATTACGCCAGTCAGTCTTGATTAGGTTTGTGTGCTTTTTCAAGAGCTCTTATCCTATTTATCTTGGTTTTCATGTTAATGGCTAATGTAGCTTCATCAGTAGCATCATATGCATTCAGAAAACCGCAGAATAATACATAGTCATAAACAAATAATGCATATATTCCACTTTTTACTAAAGCATTGACATTATTATGATAAATTTTCCATCCAGCTTTTTCCAGCTTATCACGGAGAGTTCCGTCATGCTGAAAACATTTGTACAATGGTATACAACCAAACCAATCCAATACCTTGCTTAATATATCAGGATGAACAGCACCTTCAATTAAGATAGACATCTTTCCAAATTTATACTTGTCAATATCTTCGACGCATACATGAAGATTATTTGCAATAACAAGAAATCCATTTGGTATTGATTTTAGTTTATACTTTTTACCAGAGCTATTCAAAAGTTCATGGAAATGTGGTATATCACCGCTGTCACAGTTTCCATCGCCGTTAGGAGCACAAATATATGTTCCTTGACAATAACCATGATGTTCGTTCATTGATTTTAATACACTATTTCCTATCGCATTTGTGCCAGACTGAACACATGATTTTAAATCACGTACTGCTAAATAGGTTCCTTGGCTATCGCTAATCTCACGTAACATACTATTTCTAAGCAAAGTAACAGCTTTTATTCGAGCAAGATTTTCATAAGCATTTAAAGTGAATATCTGTTTTAATGTAACATAGCTATCAGCAAGTGGAGCAATAATCTCCATACCTTTGCCTTCTTTCCATCTTAAATCAACAGGTTTAGAGTCTGAAGATTTTCGATGTCTAGCAATTATTTCATTAGAATCCCTTTTATGCACTAACCATTTACCACGTAGCATCCTTACTAACTCCGGGCGTGTAATATATTTATCTTTAATTAAGATTTCACCTTCAATAGAGCTATAAGTACGCTTTCTATGAATAATGAATATATTACTGGCAACTATGTCATCAGTAAGGAAATCATATTTCTTTGTTATGGAGCCCCATTCAGGCATTGATGCTGTTTCTGGGTCATCCTTATCCATATTTAATTGCATAACACAATTATCTGATATATCATTGCGTTTAAAAACAACAGACGCATCAGATGGAATATGGTTATTAGGACTAAATGATTTATTAAACTTTGCTAAGTTTCTTAAACTTGGCATTGATGGTTTATTTATATCATTTCTTGCAGGAACTTCATCAACTCCGTAATCATCAGCTTTAAGTTTTACAAGCTTATCTATGTTAATAGATTCTACTTTAGCTTGATTGGAGAGGAGTATATGATTTTCTGGCGTTTTTGTAATGTACTGATAAACCAATGTATCCCAATCAGAATTACTGCCAAGTATTTCTACTGCATCCATCAACTGACGTAATTCCTGTATAGTGGCTGGTTTTGGTAAACTAGCACTAATACTTCGTGTATACAGGTCTATCATTTGCGGAATAAGTTTATTACTCTTATGAGTCAGTTCAAGAGCAGTAACAACATCTGCTGGTTCTATGGGATTTACGCTAATCATTGGGAATCTACGAAGCAGAGCTTCATGAAATTCACGTTCATCATTAGCAGTAATAAAGATTGTAAGGTTATCTAAATTAGCATTTACCTCACCATCTTCTACTCCGGGGAGCGACAATCTACCATATTGCAGGAAATCTAAAAAGAATCCATCTGCGCTTGGTCTTGTTTTATCCCATTCGTCCAACATCAGCATTACTGGTTTTTTGCGTGACTCAATAGCAGCTTGAAAAATCTTTCCATGTCCAATCTTTACGCCTGATATTGTATCTTCAGACGGCATAGTTTTGACAAGCAAATCTTCTTCTCTCGTGCCTTGGGTACATTGATGTACAAAAAGCTGGCGGTCTAACACTTTTGCGAGTACCATTGGTAGGTAACTCTTCCCTGTTCCAGCCATACCATACAAAAAAGCACCTCTTACGGGCTTTGTATGTATAGATGTCATTACTTTGCTAGTAAAATCATGTGAGCAAATATACCCACTATCATTTAAAGCTCCGTGCAGACAATCTACGTTGTACAGTACATCTGGGCTAGGTTCGTTAGGTGTTTCGTATTTCGCCATAACGCTTCCTTTTTTATTAATGGCTCAGCCTCGTGCCGAGCACAAATCTATGGATAGTATGCCTATTTTTTCAGCATCAGTCTTAGTCTACAGATGCAGACTCTTGCAATCTACTGTTCCCATACTTTGGTTATCCATCGTATGATATTTGCTATATCATAAATGGTCGAGAAACTATCCAATTTTTAGAGAGCCAAGAACTACTGGGCGACATCCAAGTTCTCCAGCCTGTTAATGATATCGGTGTTCATTCCTGACTCTCTATTTAAATCTTTGCCCCAACGGGAAACATGACTAAACCGAAGGGGCGCACCCTTGTAGTTGGGGTAATTAATTATTTTATACTAGCTACCTACTGTATCTGATATCAATGCAATACTTGTCAGTAATTTTTTTATTAATCCTTGCATATTTTCATAGATACCAATATTATCTGGCGTAATATAATTTTGTAAATCTTTCATTTCTTTCATTATATCTTTTGTGGTGCTTATAATAGATAAAAGCTCTAAATGTATTTTCATCTTTTCATCTTTACTCATAGCACACTCCTTATTAGTTGAAATAAAACTACTACCAAAGCGTACAACAGGACTATTTCGCCTGCTTTATCACTAGCAGTAGCTTCCATAAATCTTTCTATCATTTTTATACATTTATTCATCATTTTGCTCCATTTTTTATATATTCGAGTAGATACTTGGCATACGCTGTTAATATCTCAGCACCATCATATGTAAAGCTATATAAATTGTCTTTGACTGCTTTATCATACTTCTTTTGCAATATATTTATGTTAATCTTCATCTACCAATAGCCAATCAAATCTAGCGATTCATCAGAGTATTCTTTTTCCATCTCACACCACGAACAATCGCTACAGAGTTTATCAGTATGTATAGGATAAAGTATAGAGTGATAAGTAAGTCTGCCTATTAATCTTGGCTTCTTCTGATTCCTAGTCGCATCAGGATGAAATGATTTCTGGTATTCTATTGGTGTCAAATGTTTTATTGCGTTCCATTTTACTTCACCAACACCATCGAAATCTTTTATTTCATATATATCTTCGAGCGTTCTACTTATCTTCTGCTCTCTATTTCTATTCCATTCGTGACCATAAACTTTTTCATAACAGTCTAAGCACATCTGGCCAGAGCCTTCAACATATCCTACTCTTTCATCTATTGGCTCTGTATTATCATAAGGAGAGTCACCATTGCATAAATTACATTTATCCTTAATGCTCTCTTTTTGAAGATTCTCAAAGTGAGTTGTTTCAGTTATATTTCCCATGCTATACTCCTGATTGTTGTTCTTTTTTACTGTATCCATTCCAATAGTACGGCAAATCATCTGGTTCTATCCATCCGTATTGCCCATAGTATTCATGGTCTTTTCTTAATAGGTTGCTTCGATGTGAAGCATGAAATCTTTCATTGCCTAACCAATGTGGCATTTTATCTGTAATAATACGAGTTAATGGCATAGTATTGTTTTTACCGCGTCGTACCCATTCATTTATAGCAGAGTCATGATACATTTGTAATGCTTCGGGATAGTCAGCCCACATTTTTACAGCAGGATGATTTTTCCATCCATAGTCAGGAATATATATTGCTTTGATTATTTGTAGAGCTTCGACTCTCTGTTTACCAAGTCGTAAGTTATCAAGGCAACTCATACTCTTCTCAAAGCTTTCATGTGGTAAGAATGTTTGCACTTAATTAATCATCAAATATTTTTTGTAAGTCTAAATAATGACTGTACATTTCTTCCGTAGCCCATTTTTTTACATCATCATCCCATTTATGTCCGCTAAGATGTAATTCAATAGTACTTTCCAATTCATCATCATCTAATTTATCATCGCTATAAAATATTTCAGATATGCACTCTTTTATAAAGTCATCATCTGGATACTTAGCGTCAGTCATTTCTATTGGAGGTGTATATGTCATGTTTAGCTCCTTTATCTGTTTAGCAAATGTCTCATTTCTGTTTTAAATTCTTGGTCTGTTAAATTTTTATTGTCAAAGCTGATAAAAGTACGTTTTAGTCTTTCCAGCAACCAGTCCTGTCTATCTTTCTCGTAGGTCATGAGTTTGTTAGGTCTGTAGCGTACACCATTTGGTACACCACTATATTTATCAGCACTATCAATAGTTTTACCATTAATAGTTGTTGTAAGTTTTCTTACATTGTCATGTATTATTACAGGGATTCTTTTTTCATCACCATGTTCATCTGTACACAGCAATTTATTTTCATCAAACAATTTATTTATAAACTTACGTTGGTCTTTTGTAGGAATATATTTCACTACTTTATTTTCACCAATACTTATAGTAATTTTATTCTTTTTGTCTAAAAATATTTGTATCATGTTTACTTGAGTTCGTTTATTACTGATTGTAACTCTTTTTTAATCGGTTGTATTTCGTTGTCATCCTCAAAAAAATTGATAATGAAATCTAATACGTTGTCTAAATGACGAACTAAGTATTTTCTGAATCTCTCATCATTTAAGTTGTCTAATATTCTTTGATTTTCTTCTGGTGTCATGTTTTCTCCGTTGTTATGTGTTTTAGTTGTGGGTAATAATAACAGTTGTAAAAAAAGGGTGACATCATAATGACATCACCCTTGTGTTATGTGTTAGGGGTTATACTACACTACCATCATCTAACTTAGTCCCTTTTTTGAGTGTAGTTTTCATTTTAGGTTTACCATTGACTAATACAAACTCTCTAAAGAAGGGATTTTGTATTTTGTAGAGTTTACCCGAAACACCTACAAAACATCCATTAGAATCAGTACTTTTACCGATTAGTGTAATAATGTCTTGTTTGGTTTGTTTCATGGTATCACTAAAGTCCTCACCATTACTTCCAAAACCTTCAGATTTTGGTGGTCTTTTACCAAATGTTTCCAACATTGTTACTTTACCTTTAACCAATACTTCATCATACTGTTTGGTTTTTTGGTTGTAACATTCGAAAAGGTACATCTTCCAATTGTCACCACCAACATTTACCAACGTAGTGTTGTGAACTCTTGAAGTGTACCAATCAGATGTTGTTATAACAGATGGTAAGTTAGGGAGGTTCCTTAGTGTCAATGGTTGACCTACAACAACTTTTGTTGTTGGTTTAGTGGTCTTATTTGACATTGTAATCTCCTTTTTCATGTAGTCAATATACGGATAATATCCCATTAAAACAAACAATCATGTTTGTATCATTCATTTTATTAGGTAGATGATAGGGAGTTTTCCATATCTCCGATATGGTAGGGAAGTGTAAGATATAGGAGGAGTACGTGTAATATATATTATGTATAATAGATAAAATCTACCCTATACAGGAAGAGTACTTGTAATATACATTATGTATAATATTGAATTATAACCTAACTCAACAAAAATTTCAACCTCCCTCCCGTTTTTCAACAAGAAATTGACGGGGTCGGGTGCGGGGTAAAAGAATAACCCACATTGTACAGCAATTTTCCCATTTTCCACACAAATTCCATTCTTCTCTTTATAGCTTGCTAATATTTATTATATAATATAGCATATTATATATATATATAGCAATATTGCTATAATATATATATTATAGCTAAGGCAGAAAAATAAATAAAATCTTTTTGCTTGTATATGATAAGAAATAGTGATTATATTACCCCTATAACAAAAACGGAGATTAGTATCATGGCAAAAGCAAAAAAAACAACAAGAAAAGCAAGAACAAAGCTAAGTCCTGTAATGAAAGCCTTGGCAAAGCCTGTAAAATTGCCATTTAAATTTTTGAAATGGTAAAGAATAGTAAGTTACGTACTGCTATGAAATACTGTGCTAATTGGGATAGTGGTGATTGCCTTGGTTGTATGATGAGTAGTAGTAATAAAGTGCTTATTTTTCGTATACTGAGTAAATTTGCTAATAAACCTTGCCAAGTTGACAAAAAATGTGATTATTTTAAAAATATTGTAATGCCGGGAATTAGTAATGGGATTTGAATACCTTGATTTGGTTGATACAGTTGATAGATTGCATGAATTATGTGAAAAATTGAATATTAAACAAGTTATCAAGGGTGATGCTAAACAAATAGAGATTGTAGTTGAAATAAAAGAGAGAATAGAATCAATGGAATTAGAACGAATATCTGCTGTAGACTTAGGAATCATACCATATGAAGCCTAAACCTAAAAAAGAACATAGAAGGGCTATTGTTATACCAGATGTACACTTTCCCTTACAGGATGATGCTGCTATAAACGTAGTTCTAAAGTCTATCAAGATGGTAAAACCTAATATCTTTGTTTGCCTTGGTGATTTAGGAGAATGGAAGAGTATATCACCTTGGCGGTACAAACGTAGAAAAAGGCCTCCATTAGAATATACTATAGAAGATTTAGAGATTGAAGCTGCTAAAGTTAATGATGGATTAGATTTGTTCGATAATGCCTTAAAAAGCGTTGGCTGTACAGAAAAACACATGATTGAAGGTAATCATGATGATTGGCTCAATTCATTCGTAGAAGAATTTCCATATCTGTCACAATACAAGTTTAAAAACATCATGTCTCTTAAAGACAGAGGATATAAGTACTATCCCTATGGACATTTGATGCAGATTGGCAAACTATTCTTTTATCATGGTGGTCACTATTCTACAGTTAATCACACAAGGCAGCACGTAATGAACCTTGGCAAGAATATTATTTATGGACATACACACGATGTACAACGGCAGGGAGTTACTCATGTAGATGGAGCCCATCATGCTTGGACTCTTGGCTGTTTAAAGGATATGTCTAAAGAAAAGAACGCTTGGCTAAGAGGTAGACATACGAATTGGTGTCATGCTTTTGGTATTATTGATTGGTTTGATGATAATAACTTTAGAATTGATGTAATTGATATACATAAAGGAAAAACATATGTATGGGGCAAACTAGTAGATGGAAATGCGTAGCGTCCGGAGGGATGGCAAGGGCTATCAAGTAATTTAGGTTGGGAGTGGCGCTATGCATTCTAAGCTGGTAAAAAGACAGTTAGAGTACTTATATGATAATAAAGATGAATTTTATGATAATGAAGATGCAGAACTCGTTGATGACTGGCGTGAATCATCTACTGGAGATTGGATACTTACAGATGATGGACAAGTATGTAAAATACTATACCGCGGAACCTTTAATAATGGCAATGATTATGTACGTACTATTCTTGGCTCATACCCTGTAAGAGACTTAATTCAAATTACTGGTAAACTAGCTGATGATATTTATAGATTTACTAAATCTAAAAAACGTAGAAATATAAGAATAAATGAAAAAAAACCTAATAGTCGTGAAATTGTGTTTGCAAAGTATGTTGCTAACGGAATGCCTCCAGAACAGGCATATCTTAGATTATATGAGACTAATGATACTAGATATTCAAAAACAGCATCAACAGCTTTATTAAAAACTACAAGGGTAAAGAAATTGATTACTGAAGAAACTAAAAAAATGCTTGGTGAAGTTGGTATTGATGAAGAATACCTTTTATCAAGAACTAAAGATATTATTGATAACTATGATGCCCGTGATTCTGATAAACTCAGAGCTCTTGAAATGATGATGAAAATAGCTGGTATGTTTCCAAATGATAAGAAAACTGAATCACTTACTGTATTTCAGGGTTTTAGTAGAGAGCAGTTGCAACAATTAGATAATGCCAATATAAAGGCCATAGGTCATGCTGAAAAAGATATCTCATAGCGATATATCATTATATGTTATGCCTCTTTTTAATAGTCGTATTAAAAAATGTGAAGTATGTAATGAAAAATTAAATAATCATAAAAAGATGATTGTTTTTGATGCTAGGTCTCTGCCTATGGGATTTAGTTGTAAATATTGTAATTCTGTATATTATGAAAATGATGAACTTGTTAATATTGGAAATCCAGATAAAGTAGATTTATATGGGGAAGCCTGATTTTAATAGTTTTTTTGAATCTTATTTAGATATTGACCATTGGGCAGAAGAACTAGAGGAAAAAGAATATGCACTACAAAGCCGTAGGGAAAAGCGTATACTTCAAAAAAAACAGAAAAGACAAATGGAAACTCAAAGTAAAGACTATAAGTTCAATACACGCATTAATAATGGTAAAAAGATTACAAATGGAACAAAATGAATGGCAGAAATAAAAGATTTTAATATAGTTCCACCTCCATCTGAATCTAAAATCAATGATGAGATACTTCATAAGTCATTAAACGATTTAATATATTTTGGAAGAGCCTTTCTTCCTAAAGACTTTTTAAATAAAAGCGCATCTCCACCATTTCATTATACTGTAGCAGATAAACTTCTATCTACAAAACCAGCAGCACGTATCTGTAATATACTTCCTCGTGGATTTGGCAAGTCTATTCTTTCTAAAGCCGCTATTGTACATAAGATGTTATTTTCTCCACAGGGAGATAGACTATTTATAGCTTGGGTTGCTGAAGAACAAGGTCAGGCTATTGACCATATCAAGTATGTTAAGTCTCATTTTGAGTATAATGATAAAATTAAATACTACTTTGGTAATCTTGCTGGTGATGCTGTAGGTAATAGATGGACTGAAAAGGATATTGTTTCAGCTAAAGGAGATAGGATAATTGCAAAAGGTACAAGTCAAAGATTACGTGGTCGTACTGAGATTGATGTACGTTATACTGGTATTATTCTTGATGACTTCGAGTCTGAGTTAAATACTAAAACACCCGAAAGGCGGGATGAGATTAAGAAATGGATTGTATCTACAGTATATCCAGCTCTTGAAGAATCTCCCGGTAGGGAAGGGTGGATATGGTTAGCAGGTACTATTGTCCATTATGATTCATTTCTACAAATGATTGTTGATGGAGTTAAGAACGCTGAAAAAGAAGGTCGTAAATATCCGTGGGATGTTACATTTCATAAAGCCATTGAAGATGGAAAACCATTATGGCCTCAACAATTCCCATTATCTAAACTTGATACTAAGAAAAAAGAATTTATTGAAGCTGGTATGGTTAATAAGTTTGCTCAGGAGTATATGAATGATGCTCGTGATATTTCTGATGCATCTTTTAAGATTGATAGAATACAGAAACATAACCATACTTTTGTATCTAAAGATAAATTTGCATACCTTGAAGACGATGAAGGGAACTTTATTCCAATTAATGTGTATATAGGAGTTGATGTTGCTGCTACGGCTACAAAAAAATCTGATTTTCAGGTTATTATGGTAATTGGTATTGATAAAAATAAAAATAGATATGTTATTGAATATTTCCATGAAAGGATACCAACATTCGATGTACCAGAGAAAATTATTGAATTAGCTAAGAAATATTCTCCAGTTAAAAGAGTTACCATAGAAACAGTAGCTGCTCAGGAAATGGTTCGTGATATGGTTACAAGAATAGCTACAAAAGATAGAAGACTAATACCCGGTATCTTTAAAGGAGTTAGGCCGCCAGCAGGTATTAAGAAGGAAGATAGATTAGAAACATCACTTGGCCCTATTGTAAACTCAAAAAAATTGTATATTAGAAATAGTATGACAGAAATTGTTGATGAGTTCTTTGAACATCCTTTTGCTAAACATGATGACCTTCTGGATGGATTATATTATGCTGATTATTATGCTAAGCCACCATTAAGTGGCAAAGTTGATAGGAAAGAAGTAGATACACGTGGCAAATCTTCAAAATCTCGCAAAAAATATAACTGGTTTACTGGTGCAAGAGTTAGCTAAAAAAAGTTTACATTTGCTATTGACAAGTATTGTAATTATTGATTAACTTATAAAGCATATATGCAAATTCAAGAAGACCCAAGAGCAAAGACCACCAGAGAGCTATATCGTAGATATCGTGATGCCCGTTCTGATTGGGATACTGAAGCTAGGAAAGATATTGATTTTTTCTATGGCAATCACTTTAGCGATAATGAAGTGGATGAGTTAGAAAGCAGGAATCAGGCAGCTGTTCCAATGGACAGAGTTGGCCCGGCAGTTGAAAAACTGAAAGCTATGCTAACATCATCATCTCCCGCCTTTACAGTTATACCAAGAGAAGACTCAGATGTCAAGATTTCTAAGATGTGGAGAGTTATACTAAGTTATATTTGGGAAATCTCTGATGGTAATGCTCAACTCAAGGAAGCAATACATGACCATAGTTCATCTGGATTAGGTTATTTGTACGCTTATATTGATACTGAGTCTGATTTTGGAAAAGGAGAAGTAAAATTTACAAGTATTAATCCATTCCGTATTTATGTTCCATCAACAAGTAGAGATAGATATTTTAAGGATGCTGATAATATTATACTATCTACAATTTTAACTGGTGAACAAATTGTAAATATGTATCCCGAGATTGGGCCACAACAAAATCCTGAAACTGGAGAAATGGAAGAAGGATTGTTAGAAAATATCTCTGGATATAGTGATGATGAAGATTATCCATCATCTCAACAAAGTAACCAACAAAAAACTTGGACTCCTGCTGAATCTAAAGATTTAGAAAACTCATATCAGGAAAAATATCAGGTATTAGAAAGATTTTATAAAACAAAAATTCCTTTTTATTTAATTGCAGATGTTAATAATCAGGAAGAAATGATATTAAATGAAGAAGAATTTCAGAAATTTCTTGAGGAGAATCCCGGAGTATTTGAACGTGGACTTGTTCAATTTCAGGAAATTTTGCAGACCCGTATTGCGGTAGTGGCATCTGTTGGAGAAATTGTTTTATACGAAGCAGTTCTCAATACTGACATATATCCCATTGTACCACTTCCAAATATTTATAGTGGTACACCCTACCCGAGGTC
>VTLG01013553.1_pt1 | contig 13821 bp, 17 predicted proteins | sample 4694571 | NCBI WGS metagenome assembly VTLG01 (sample SAMN12604809, study PRJNA352737) | marine metagenome | biome: ENVO:00000447; feature: ENVO:00000209|ENVO:00000569|ENVO:01000036; material: ENVO:00002151; isolation source: viral sequences binned using virsorter ...
ATGATTATTATTCAAATCCATTTGATTATGATTATTTAAAATATCATGTTGATTCAGATATGCAATCAAATCAAATTGTAGGAAATATTAGACCTGGTTCAAAAGATGTAGAACCAGCATATTATTTAGTAAAAGATTTTTGGAGTTCATTTGGTTTGAGTAGAAGTCATAGGAATTTTGATGTAGTTGTTAATAAAGTTGAGTGGTGGTTGGATAAAAACAAAGTTGAAACAAGATGAGAGATTATTTAAAAGAATTTAGTGGTGATGTCATTGGTGATTTTTTAGTTGAAAATGATGTTAGTAAGATTTTAAAAGAAGCAACTGCAGGAAAAAATGCACCTACAGATGATGGACCACCTACATTTTACAAAACTCATACGGATTATAAACAAGAGTCTACGAGTTGGGTAGAATCATTACAAACTGATTTAGGTTGGAAAGTATTAGATTATATATTAAGTGATGGGGCAATGGATCCAGAAGAAGATTATACTATGTCACATAGAGCAATGAGTCCAGTATCTTACGGAAAAGTTAATCCATATAAAGATAGATTACGAGATGTAATGGATAATTTAGGTTGGACGGTGATGAAGTGGATGGGAGTTGATAAAGATCAACAAATGGGTGGAAAACCAGTTCCCGCAGGTATTGACGCCGATGGTAGAATAGGAGATGAAACAAGAAATACTTCAATACAAGCTAAAGGATTAACAGTTGATGGTGAAAATAAACCAAATCCAAAGTTTGATGGTGATAAAAAACGACCAAGACTTCATGTTGAAAAATATTCACCACTTTCAAAGGATTGGTGGAATGATGAACTCAGAGAATTACTTGTAGAGGGTGGAGCATACGGACATATGGCACATCCGTTTGATGATAAAGATTTGACATTTAAAGATTTGAAAAATATCATAGAACGAGGTTTGGGTGGAGAGTTAAGTCGTGAAGATAATGTAACGGAGAAACTTGACGGACAAAACCTTATGATAAGTTGGAGAGCATAATGGCCATAACAATAGATGTAAATATTGGAGATACCATTTTAGGTGGTAGATTCAAAAACAAAAAAATTAAAGTTAAAGAGATTGGTACAGACGATCACGGAATGCCAACTATAAACGGAAGAAAGGTTGTAAATTTTAGAATACCGAAACCCGTTGAAGAAAAAATTAATAGGGATCAGGATGGTTATGGAAAATATCAGGAACCTGATGATAGTGATTTTGACGAACCTTCTAAGACTAAAAAATTAGAGGGTAAATCTACATATAAACAAATAATGGAGATGTGATAATGAAAATATGGAAACTCATATTAGGATTCTTTGGTTTAATTGGTGGACTTTTTGCAGCAAACGCAGTTAAAAGTAAAGAGGTAAAAAAATTAGGAAAGGCTATAAAAGAAAACAAAAAGAAAGAAAAAGAAGTAGAAAAAGAAATAAAAGTATTACAAGAAAATAAAACAGAAAATAAAAAAGAAATAACAAATTTAAAAAGGAAACTTACTCGTAGTAAAAACGAGGTTAAGAAAATGGAAACAGCTTACGAAAGTGATGATGTAGAATCAGCAGAGGAATTTCTTCGTAAGTTTTCCAAGAGTAAATAATTATATATATACAGGGAGATAAAAAATGACAGATGCAGGAACAATGTTTAGAACCGCTCCACTCAATAGAGCAATAGGAGATTACAATAAGGTAACAAAGGTTGCTAATCAGAGTGTATCATTTACTGGATCTTTTAATGCAGCAGCAGGAATTATAGTACAGGCAACAGATGTAACTTGTAGTTTATCAAATGGTGGAACTATACTTGGTGCAGCATTAACTGCAAAAACATTATACCCACTCGGTGTTAGTCATGTAGAAACAGGCGCAAGTGGTGTCGTTTATGTCTTACACAAATAAGGAGTTAGTATGAAATATTTATGGATATTATTATTATCCATTCCATTATTTGGACAAGACACTTACACACAGGCAGAAGCCTTGGAAATGATTAAACAACGCGATGCACAATGGGAAGGTAAAATAGAAAAGGCTGATTCATTAATTGCATCACAAAAAGTGGTAATTACAGATCAGGAAAAATTAATTGAAAAACATGAAGAACAGGCTAAGGTTGATGTTTTAATATTAGCTGCAAAAGATAAACAAATTAATTTATTAAAGGCCCGTGATGAAATGAATGAAAAGATGGTTAAATTAGTTAAACCTAAATGGTATGAAAACCAATATTTGTGGTTAGTAATAGGATTTGTATTTGGAAAATTATAATGAGTGATATAAAGGCAGTCATCAAAAAAGAATATTTAAAATGTGCACAAGACCCCGTGTACTTCCTAAAAAAGTATGCTGTAATTCAACATCCACTAAGAGGTAAAGTTCCTTTTGCTTTATATCCATTTCAAGAAGCTTCCCTAAAAGATTTTAAACAACATAATTACAATGTTATTCTGAAAGCACGCCAGTTAGGAATATCAACACTTACTGCTGGATACGCATTATGGATGATGACATTTCAGAGTGATAAGAACATATTGGTAATTGCAACTAAACAAGATACCGCTAAAAACTTGGTTACGAAGATTCGAGTGATGCACGCAAACCTACCGAGTTGGGTAAGGTCAAATTGTGTTGAGGATAACAAACTCTCACTTAGATACTCAAATGGTTCACAAGTAAAGGCGATATCATCTACTGAGGACGCAGGTCGTTCAGAGGCACTATCTTTACTCGTTATTGATGAGGCAGCATTTATCGACAAGATTGATACAATATGGACTGCTGCACAAAGTACTCTGAGTACTGGTGGTCAATGTATAGCACTTTCTACACCGAATGGTGTTGGTAATTGGTTTCACAAAACTTGGGTAGGTGCAGAAGAAGGTGAGAATGATTGGAATACAATTAAATTACATTGGACGGTTCATCCTGATAGAGAACAAGATTGGAGAGATGAACAAGATAAGTTATTAGGACCGAGTGGAGCGGCACAAGAATGTGATTGTGACTTCATCACTTCTGGTCAAGGTGTTATTGACGCACGAATTCTTGAAGAATATAAAAAGACACACATAGAAGATCCAGTTGAGAAACGAGGAATAGATAGTAACTTGTGGATATACAGACAACCTGATTATACAAAGAATTATGTAGTTGCTGGTGATGTTGCTCGTGGTGATGGTGCTGACTTTTCTGCATTTCATGTAATAGAAGTAGAGAGTATGGAACAAGTTGCAGAGTACAAAGGAAAGATTTCTACCAAAGATTTTGGTAACTTATGTATGAACACTGCTATGGAGTATAACAACGCATTACTTGTTATTGAGAACTCAAGTATTGGTTGGGCAGCAATTCAACAAGTAATTGATAGAGAATATGATAATCTATTTTATACAAGTAAAGATTTAAGGTATGTTGATGTCGCAAGACAAGTAACAAACAAATATAGAAATTCCGAAAGACAAATGGTTCCTGGATTTAGTATGACAATGAAAACAAGACCATTAGTAATCGCAAAATTAGAAGAATATTTCAGAGAGAAAGCTGTTATCGTTCATTCGGACAGATTGATTGATGAATTATTTGTGTTTATATGGCACAACAACAGAGCTGAAGCAATGGAAGGATACAATGATGACCTTGCAATGAGTTTAGCAATCGGACTATGGGTAAGAGATACTGCATTAAGGTTGAACGCAGAGGGAATTGCCCTACAAAAAACAGTCCTAAATAAAATGTTAGATTATGAAGCAGTTTACACACCAACCGATAATAGAAATGATGAATGGGCAATGGAAACTGGAAATACAAGAGAAGATCTAACTTGGTTAATAAAATAATAAGAGGATAAAATGGCACAAACAAGTTTAAGAGCAAGACTACAACGACTTTTTTCCACAAATGTAATCGTAAGACATGCAGGTGGTAGAAAGTTAAAGATTGCCGATACAAACAGAGTTCAACAGGCACAGAGAAATAGTCTTGTAGATAGGTGGTCAAGATTACATACTAATTTATCAACAGGTGGATATGGACATTCACAAGCAATTAGTTTTCAAGCACAAAGATTGGCTTTATTTAGAGATTATGAAGAAATGGATAATGATGCTATTATATCGAGTGCACTTGATGTTTATGCAGATGAATCAACAATGAAAAATGAATATGGGAGTATATTAGAAATAAATTCAGACAATGAAAATATTCACGATATTCTACATAATCTTTTTTATGATATATTAAATATAGAATTCAATCTATGGCCATGGGTTCGTAACCTATGTAAATACGGAGATTTTTATCTCTATTTAGATATTAAAGAAAAATATGGTATTACAAATGTAGTTCCACTTTCAGCTTACGATGTTACTCGTGTTGAGGGAGAAGATCCAGAGAATCCATATTTAACATCATTTATAGTCGAGGAAGGTGATGCAAGACATAGTTCTAATATGGCTGGAAGTAAAGAAATGGAAAACTATGAAATAGCACATTTCAGATTATTATCAGATGCAAATTTCTTACCATATGGTAAGGGTATGGTTGAAGGAGCCCGTAAGATTTGGAAACAATTATCTCTTATGGAAGATGCTATGTTAATCCATAGAATTATGAGAGCACCCGAAAAGAGAGTGTTTAAGATTGATATTGGTAATATTCCACCTGCAGAAGTTGAAAACTTTATGCAAAAGATAATTAACAAGATGAAGAAAGCTCCTGTTATTGACCAATCAACTGGTGATTACAATCTTAGATATAATATACAAAACCTTACAGAAGATTTCTTCTTACCAGTTCGTGGTGGTGATAGCGGAACACAAATTGATAACCTACCTGGTCTTACTTATGAAGCAGTAGAGGATATTGAATATCTAAGAAATAAATTAATGGCAGCATTAAAAGTTCCAAAGGCATTTCTTGGATATGATGAGGCCGTTGGAAGTAAAGCAACTTTAGCAGCAGAAGATGTTAGGTTTGCTAGAACCATCGAAAGGATACAGAGAATTACAGTTAGTGAATTGACTAAAATTGCAATAGTTCACTTATATGCACAAGGATATACAGATGCTGAACTTGTAAACTTTGAGTTAAATCTAAAAAATCCATCTACAATATATGAAGAAGAAAAGATTGAATTGTGGAATAATAAACAAAGTTTAGCACAATCTATGATGGACGCTAAAATAGCAGATTCAGAATGGATTTATGATAATGTATTTAAATTTACTGAAGAAGAAAAGAAAGAAATGAGACTTGGACTTTTAGATGACCAAAAGAGAAAATTCAGATGGTCGCAGATTGAAATGGAAGGTAATGACCCAGTTCAAAGTCAAGAGGCAGTCGGAACTCAAGGAGCAATGATGGACGCTGGTGGAGCGGAAGGTGAAATGCCAGGAGTTCCTGGACCACAACCACCAGGGGCAAGAACAGCAAGATCAAGTAGAGAATTAGAAATGGAAATGCCAGATGATGGTTGGCCAGGAAGTGGTCGTCCAAAGGAAGGTCCTAAACATGGAAAAGATTCAAGTGTAAGAGGTCGTGATCCACTTGGAGCACACGATAAACGAAAAGGTGGTAGTGGAAGTCCAAAATATGGAATTGCATTAGCACATTACGACGCATTAAAGAAAAGTTTAGGAAAAGTAAGTCGGGCAGACCAAAAGATATTGGTAGAAACGACTGATGTGGAAGAAGAATATAAAAGTGAGGTATCTTCGTCTTTAAGTGATACTTAAATGATGAATTATTAGAAGTTTTTATATTTATAGATGAAGAACTATACAAATTAGGAGCATTAGATATGGCCCAACGAGTAAAACACTCGAAGATTAAGAATACGGGAATTCTTTTTGAATTAATATCCCGTCAAATCACCGTAGATGTAATGAATGGTGATGATAAAAGTAAATCTGTCGAGATGCTAAAAAAATTCTTTAACGAAAAGACAGAACTCGGTAAAGAAAATCAATTATACCAAGTTTTGTTGAAAGAAAATTACAATTCTTCACACAAGGCAGAAAAGTTAGTCGATGCTGTAGTGAAGGCAAGACAAAAGTTACAGAACAAAAAACTTCGTACTGAAAAGTATAATCTTATTAAAGAGGTTAAGAAGAATTATGTCGTAGAAGATTTTTTTAGGGCTCGGATTCCTAATTATAAAGTATATGCTTCAATATATAAGAAATTTATCGTAGAAACTACACCTATCGTAAACCCATCAGAGGAAGTAGAGAGCACTTTTTCTATTATAGAACATATTACTCGTAATAAAACGAAACCAAAGAATACAGAGAGTCAAGTTATTTCTGAATTTAAAGGTGAAGATAAAGATTTAAGATTACTTTCTTATCAATTAATGGTAGATAACTTTAATGGTAAGTATAAGAAGTTAAATTCTATGCAAAGAAACCTATTAAAAGAGTATATCAATAATATTTCCAATACTAATTCACTAAGAGAATTTATAAATGGTGAAGTTAAGAAAGTAAAAGAAATTTTAAATAAGATTTTACCTAAAGTGGATGATGATATTACAAAAATAAAATTATCAGAAGCAATTAAACAAGTTGATACTATAAAAAAAGGTAAAATAGTTAAAGATAAACAGGTTGTGTCATTAATGAGGTATTATGAACTTATTAAGGAACTACACAATGTCACGGCTTAAAGAAGATTTATTTCGTAAACTTGTTCGAGAGTTAATCAAACAAGAATTAGACGAAGCTAATACTACTGCAAGTGTAGGTGGCCAATATAGTACACCGCATTCCTTCAAAGGTAGTAATAAAAAAGGAAAAAAGAAAGAAAAGGCTGGTTACTCTGGTGGTCATAGTGATCCTACCATTGGAACGGACAATTTTAATGCCGATGACCCGAAGTTGAGGAAAGAATCCATAAATGAACGGCAAAAACATGATTCTCAAAATTTAGTAAAAGAATTTTCAAAGTCATTTCAAAAATTTACACGATCAGTTCATATGTTGGGTAAGAGTATGACTAAGATAACAGGTGATAGAACAGATGAAAAAATTATTCAAAAGGCTTTCAAGAAACATATTATTCCATTTGGATGGATAATTGATAGTTGGAATACAGGACAACAAAAAAATCCTCATATAAATGAGGGTAGATATCACGCTTGGAGAAATGATGACTCTATGACACCTAAGCAAAAAATTGGAATGGCAATGAGAGAAACTCGTGATAATCTCACAGAGTTAGAACGAGTTGTCAGATATAATGTTAAATTAAAAAATGAGTTGAAGGTGGATTCAAGAGATTATTGGAAAACCACACATAAAGCTCTAAGTAAAATTAGCGAGAGGTTAGTTCGATTAGCGAATAAAGTCGGTCAACTACATTAAGAAATGCCTTTCGAAGAAAACAGAAAGTCTTATATGGACTCTTTGTTTAGTATTTCGACTTTATTGAAAAGATGGCACACGGAAATACAAAGCAAAGATGTTGATAAGAACTATATGATTAAAAAACTAACCGAGTGGATTAAGAAACTCGAAGATTTACGACATGAAATAATGATGAGGAAAAGTTAGTGATAAAACTTAAAGATTTATTAACGGAAGCTAGTCTTTCTGAAGAAATGAAGGAGTTAAAACTCTATATTGACAACGATTCAAGTTTGTATCGTCAAAGATATATGCCGATATTGAAGAATTTGTCTAAAAAGAAGAAAAAAGGACAATATCGTAAAAGATTGGCACAAAAAGCGTTTATGTATTTGATTGATGATGGTGCAAAACGATATGTTAGGTCTTATGGTGGAAATCATTTAGATGTTTTCCCAAAAAGACAAAGAAAGACATTGGCAAAAGATTATGTCGAAGAATTTGAACAAATTTATGATAATCAAGAATTTGATTTTATGAGATAGGAGTGAAATGATGTCAAAACAATTAATAGTAGATTATTTACCATTTGAGGTAACAAGAGAACAGATAAACGAATCAATTAAACAAAATAATGGTCGTTTAGTGGTTCATGGTGTTTTACAAAGGTCAGATGCCAAAAATCAAAATGGTAGAGTATATCCACACGAGATTTTGGCACGAGAATCCAATAAATATGATGAAAGTTTCATCAAACAAAAACGGGCAATGGGTGAATTAGACCATCCAGAGAGTTCCGTAGTCAATTTACAAAATGTATCTCATAATATTACCGAAATGCATTGGGAAGGTAAGAATTTAGTTGGTACGGTTGAAGTTCTTGGAACACCAAGTGGAAACATACTTACTGAATTATTTAAAGCAGGTATCAAGTTAGGTATCAGTTCTCGTGGTATGGGTTCAGTTACACCACTTGATGAAGGTGAAGGACAACAGGTAGGACAAGATTTTGAATTGATAGCATTTGATTTCGTATCCAATCCATCCACACACGGAGCTTTCCTATATCCTATGAAAGAAAGTGTTGGGAATGAAATACCAATTACAGAAGGTAGAACCTGTGGTAAGTATTGTAAAGTCGAAAGTATAATAAACGATATTATTCGTGGAGAGTAATTATGAATAGAAAAAAATTATTAGTAGAAAATCCAATTGTAGCGGCAACCGTTAATTATATGACACAGATGCATTTACAAAACCCACAAACTGGTAGAAAAATTAAAGCAAGTACACCATTAAGGGATAAAGATCATCCTTTACACGATAAATCAGTTGGTATTTTTCAAAAAATTAAAAATAAACTGAAGAAAAAAGAAGAACCTAAAAAACAATCTCAATCTGATGTAGATTTTTATAAAAAACAATTCGCTGGTAGAAGTGGTAAAGAATTAAAAGAAGATTGGTGGAGTGATATGTCACCTGAACAACAGGCACAATATTTAAAAAATAATCCTGGTTCTAAAAAGGCACAAGACGCAAAGAAAGAAAAGGGAGATGATAAGCCAAAATACGAACCAAGTGCTGATGATTATGATGCTATTTACGGAACAAGAAGTCAGAGTGGGGGGTGGCAAAAACCTCGTGATGACAAACCAAATACAGATGGTGATAATGCTAAAAAGACAGATGATATGCAGGCAGATGTAGGTAAAAAATATGGTGTGTCAGCTATGGATATTTATGATAATTCTCAAGAACCCGAAGATTTTGATTCTTGGGATGAATATGAAAGTCATCTTAACGATGTAGCAAAAAAATTAAAAGACAAAGGGCATAGTGATGCATGGGCAGCTGATGATGAAGCAGATGATATGAAATGGGATGATGCACAAGATGAAAAAGATGCAGAAGATAGAAAAGATGCAGGTATAACACCAATCAAAGCTGATGCAGATACAAAACGGATGGGAGATAATATTCAAAGGAAAATTGGTGGTTCTAAAGATCCAGATAGATTAGAATTACAAGGTACACAAGAGGCAAGTAATGGTGAAACTATTATTCAATGGAAAGACAAAGATGACGGAATGATGGTAGGTGTAGATGCACAAGGTAACATTTATGAAGATGGTGAAAAACAAGCTTATGGTGTAGATGTTAGCACAGAAAGTGATGTGTTTGGAGATGACCAAAATGCACAACTATTGTATAAACAAAAGAGAGCTCGTGAAACTGGTGGAACAGATCCATTCACAGGTGAAAAATACCCAAAACCAGCTAGAACTGGAAAAGAATTAAGTCGTAAAGAGGCTAAACAATTTATTAGGAGAAATAAAATGAAAATTTCTGAAGATATTATTCGTAAAGTTATTCGTCAAGAAATTAAGAGTATCATGAAGGAAGATGATGAAGCCTTTTCACAACCAATACCTGCTCAAATAGACAGATATATGAAAAAATTTATTGATGCAGTTAAACGGGGTAATTTAAATCGTAAAAGAAAATTAGCTATTTTAGGTAGAACTATTGTAGCATTACGACTTGATCCATCCGAAGTTAGTAAATATGCTAGATTAGTAAAGAGGGAACTATAATGAAACATACCGAAATCCGTGATATGAATAAACAATGGAGAAAGTTTAGACTTCAGACCAATGAAGAAAAGGCACAAGAATCTAAAATCAAATCCATTGTAAATTCAGTAAATGAGCAAAATTTAAAGAACTTATCGGAAAAAGAATTAGATAATTTTTATACCGAAGTTAAAAAAATTATAAAGTAATGAAACCTGGTCACCATACTTGACCATTTAGTGGTGAAGAACATCCAGTTTGGGTGAAACATGAGGAAGAACCTTTGGACGATTATAATAAACGAATGAAAGAGTGGATTACCGATATGGTAAAAGAAGAGCTCGGAAAATATGATAGTGGTTACTCTAAAAAATGGGATAATCAACGGAAAAAGAATGCTGAGGTCTTAGGATATAAACTTTCTGGTAAGAGTGATATAAAAGAGTCTAAGAAAAAAGATTCTCGTGGAACGGTTAGAGATTACAAAAAAGAATATGCAAAATATGGTTCATCCAAAAAAGCTAAAAAATACAGAGCAGAATTAAATAAATACAATCGTAAAAAAGGAACTTATGGAAATGGTGATGGTAAAGACGCTTCACATAAAGGTGGTAAGATTGTAGGTTTTGAATCACAATCTAAAAATCGTGGAAGAGCAGAAAAAAGTCGTTTGAAGAAAGAAGATATAAACGAAGCAAATAAAATGGAAAAGACGATGCAAAAATTAGCAAAGTCATTGGGTATAAAATCCGTTGTGAGTATGCATACAGGTAAAGGTAGTTTGAGTTATTTTTTAGATGATGATAGAGAGGCAAAGAAACTACAAAAATTTTTACAAAGGTCATTCAAGAGAGTTAGATTAATTACTTTGGATAAATCAAAAGGTGATACTGCAAATTGGGTAGTAGCAGCAGATATGTTAGGATTTGAATCTGTAAATGAAGCTGTAAAGAATTTGTCAGTTCATTTTCCAAAAAGAACTATGAAACAAATGAAAGATGTAGAAAAGTTTGTAAAAAAGAGAATACCTAAAGCTAAGTTTAAACAAAAAGGTAATATCTTACATATTGATGGTGGTGGTAAGAGTATGAAAAGACTTAGCCAACTTATCTACAATGAATTTTATGTTGACAAAGTAATGTGGGAATCCGTAAATGAAGCAATTAAAAAAGTATCTGATGCAGAAGATGGTTCAGGTTATCGCCAAGTTTGGATTGGAGTTTATAAAGGTAAGATGATTTCATTTAAAGCAAACTTTCCAGCAGATGCTAAAAAACATACTATTGATTATTTTAAAGTTTCAAAACCAAATTGGGGTGATGTAATAGTTATAAGTAAAAAAGAATATGATAGTCAACAAGGATGGCATAAACAATATAAAGAATCCGTAAATGAACGAGTTAAAGACCCGAAACTTAAAAAAGGACAAAAGATTAGATTTAAAAATGATTCTCGAAGAGTATATACTTTGAAAAAAATTAATGTAGGTGTTCGTGGAATATCAGATAAGGATGATCCATCAGGAACAAGTTATATGTTTGTTGCACCAGGTAATAGAAAAGAATATTTTACAAAGAAAACTTGGAATGATGCAGTCAAAAAGGGATGGTTACAACTTGAATCAATAAATGAAAGATTCAGACCATCAGATAGAAAAGTATTAATGGTAGTTGTTAGAGATATCATTAATAAACTCAGAAAGAGAAATCCAGATATAGACAGACCAGATAGACAATTAGGACAAGCATTAAATGCTATACTTAGAGCTATGACTCGTGAAAAAAGTGATCGTAATTACAGACAATATAAAAAGTATTTTCCAAAATATAACGATAAATTACTTAGAAGATTAGCAAGCGCATATTTCGATGAATCATATAATGTTCAAAATACATTTATGAGAAATGCTATGAAGTATTCATTTAAAGAATCCGTAAATGAGAAAAAAGGTGTTCCAGGTAGTGTATTCACAATAGATACTGCCAAAAAAACATCAGAACTTATGACAAAGGCTTTAAAAAAAGTAGCACCAGATATTAGAAGAGGACAGATTTATCATAGTGCTTTAGGTGGAGCAGATAGAGTTTCCATAGTTGGTAAATTCTCGTTAGATCCTAAAAAGACTTGGGCAAATAATATACTTGAAAATTCGAGATTTATTACATTCCATTTAGATAATGACGGAACACTTGAAGTTAATGTAAATGGATATCCATTTGCAATGAGAAGAAAAGTTCAAATGAGGAAATCTCGTAATAATGATATTAAACAAGTATTAAAAAGAATGATAACACACTTTTCAATGTTAAATAAGAAATATCCAGAGGGGATGTAAAATGAAAGTATCAAGATTAAGAGAAATTATTAAAGAAGAAGTTCAGACTATTATCAATGAGGGAACTCGTTGGGGTGTTGGTATTGAAGATTCAAGTGGAAGAATTGTATCTACTTATGGACATTACGATGGTTATCCCCAACATACAGGTAAATTATTGAAGAGAATTTATAACAATCCTTCAAAAGTAAAACAATTATTAAAACTTGGAAAACAAGGTATATCATATTTGGATAAAAGTATTAAAGGTGGTAAAGACCATTCATTTGAAAAACCAAAGAAAGGTGAGACTATATTTTATGGTCGTGATAGAGGAGAAAAAGGTAGTGCTACAAGTAAATGGAAAAGTCGTGACGCAATAAAATTTCATAGTGGTGAAGAATATTTTTACATTTATAATATGAAAGAAAAAAAATGGTACTATAAAGCAGAATATGGTAATCCACGAGATTGGACGGAGTTAAAATAATGAAAAAATTAAAACAAATAATACAAGAAAGTAAATATCTTAAAAGAGAGTTTGGTGATAAACTACCTACACTTAGTGATGTAATGAATCAACACCAAGAATCTAAACGACAATTAAATGAATGGGGTGATTTATACTCTCATGTAAAGGCAGTTGAACAACATATAGCTGATTTTCGTAAAGACATAGATAGAAAAAGAGGTGGTTCATTTGATTCTGATAGTGTAGAATATGAAGATGATAGATGGCATAACAATAGTAAAATGTTAAAGGGTAGAGATAAAAAATTAGGTCAATGGGAAAAGAAAGTTAAGAAATCATTAGATAATCTTATAAAAGATTATGAGAAGGCTTGGAAATAAATCAAATGCCCTTTAAGTCGGAAAAACAGAGAAGATGGATGCACGCTAACGAACCTGAAATGGCTAAAGATTGGGAAAAGAAAGAATCTTTAAAAGAAAATAGGACAAAATTAGTTAAAAATTTAATGCAAGTCTATAAGGATTTAGATAAAAAATTTAAGAACTACGACCATACACGGATTGTAAATTGGGGTAAAGTAACAAGACATCTCACAAAGAAATTCGGTGGTAATAAAGAATTAGCATCACATATAGCTCTTTCTTATAATAGTTATAGGGGTGGTGAGGATATAAAAAAGAATATAACCAAACTTATCAAATATACTCAAAAGATGACTGGTAAAAAACTTGAAGCAAAAAATAAAGGTCTTTGGCACAATATTCACGCCAAAAGAAAACGAGGTGAGGCACCTGCAAAACCAGGTGATGAAGATTATCCTGATACTTTAGATGTTGAAGCAACTACAACTTCAGTAGTTCCACCATATGATACACCAAGAGCATTTAAAAAATCTACATATAAAGCTATTCAAGTCGATGACGAAGATGATGATGATGAATTATTAGGTGGAATGAGAGATTATAGAAAAAAACAATCAAAACTTGATAAGAAAGAATCCGTAAATGAATACACATACGGAGTTGGTGATGTTGTAAAAGATATAAATCCTACCTGTCCACATAATGGAGCAGTTGGTCAAGTAAAATCTGTAAATCCAAAATC
>VTLG01015269.1_pt1 | contig 13820 bp, 21 predicted proteins | sample 4694571 | NCBI WGS metagenome assembly VTLG01 (sample SAMN12604809, study PRJNA352737) | marine metagenome | biome: ENVO:00000447; feature: ENVO:00000209|ENVO:00000569|ENVO:01000036; material: ENVO:00002151; isolation source: viral sequences binned using virsorter ...
GATAAATATAGAGATACACCAAACGGATATTGGGTGGCTATGTTAATAGGCTCTGAGTATGTAAGTGATATTTCTTTAATAAGCACAGCACAAAGAAAGAAAAACAAAGATAGGCTGAAAAGATGATAAATCTTTTTATAAGAACAACTCCAAAGTCACAACAAAGGCATAGGAATCGTGGAAAGTTTCATTATGATCCATCAGCAAAAGACAAGAAGGACTTTATATTACAACTAAAAGATCGTATTCCTAAAAGACCATCAACGTCAATAATAGATCTGCACATAACTTTTTGTTATAGCAGACCACAAAAGCACTACAGAACAAAAAACAAACAGAAAATCCTAAAAGACAATATGCCATACTATAAAAGAAGCACTCCTGATATAGATAATTTAGTGAAGTTTTATATGGATGCACTGCAAGGACATTTCTATTCAAATGATTCACAAATCGCTTCAGTAAATGCTGTTAAGGTGTATGGAGAAGAAGATTTTGTTCATATAAAAATATTCTATACAAAATAAAATTCTAAAAATCAAACACTTTAATGGTTATATTTAGGACATGGCAAGACCAAAAAAATATAACATTGATACAAATGAAGTAGAGAAGTTGGCAGGATATGGATGCACTAACATAGAAATAGCTAATTTCTTTGGATGTAGTTCAGACCTAATTGAAAAGAGTTATTCGGAATTTCTTACAAAAGGCAGAGCAGACCTAAAAAAGAGATTAAGAAAAGCACAAATAGATTCAGCTTGTGCAGGTAATCCAACAATGCTGATATGGTTAGGGAAGCAAATGTTGAATCAGACAGATAGACAAGAGATTGAACATATAAGACCAATAGAAGATGTAGAGTTTAATGGGATCTAAAACACTGCAACTATATAAAGAAGATTATCTACCACATCAATGGGAATTTCTCACTCACAATAAAATAAATCCAAATAAGAAGATTACATTTCTTATTGGAGGATTTGGATCAGGCAAAACTCACTCACTACTTCACAAGGTATTCTTGTGTCATATAACAAAGTTTAATAAACAAGGAAAGTCAAATGGATGGGTAATCTATCCCACTAACGAACTTGCAGAAGAATTGTTTGTAGAGCCAATGAAAGAAATGTTTGAACGAAAAGGTATTCAATATAAGTATAACATCCAAAAACACAAATTCACAACACCTTATGGAACAATCAAAGTGTATCAGCTTCAAGTTCCAAAAAGAATAGTAGGTGCAGAACTAACATATATTGCCTTTGATGAAATGGACATAGAATCATGGAAGAATTGTGAGATAGCATATAAAAAAGCAATAGGAAGAATGAGAGGAAGCGAGGATTGTGAGATATTTATAGTATCAAGTCCTGAAGGCTATCATTATTGCCACCATATTGCAGTTGAGAAGGCAAACGAATCAACTCACTTGATACATGGAAAAACAACAGACAATCCATATCTTCCTGATGGTTATATAAAATTATTAGAACAGAACTACGATTCACGAATGTTAGAAGCATATCGTGACGGAAAATTCACTAATATTCAAAATGATACTACATATTTATTCGATAGGAGCAAAAATGTCAAAGAATGTAAATACAACCGTTCACTGCCGATACATATTGGCCTCGACTTCAATGTCCACCCATTCTCCTGTGTTTTGGCTCACATATACCCACACAAGCCAAAAGTCCAAGTCTTTGACACAATCACATTATCACACGCAGGTGCAGGTGACTTATTAACTCAACGCATGGCAGATACTATTAAGGATAAATATCCTAATGAACAATACATAATCTATCCTGATGCAAGTTCAAGACAAAGAGCCACATCAGCAGCTTTTTCTGATTTTGATATACTAAAGATGAACGGATTTCAAATTAGAATGGGAAATAAAAACCCATTAGTAGTAAACAGAGTAAATTCTGTGAATAATATGTTAGAAACTAAGTTGGAGGGAAACCAATTACAACCGAACATAATTATAGATCCGAGATGTAAGGACTTAATCAACGATCTTGAAAAGGTGGTGTATAAAAAAAATACAAGAGAGATAGACAAGACAAGTAACAAAATGATTACTCATAGTAGTGATGCTTTAGGTTATCTTGTCAGCTATCTCTTTCCCATAATTAAACCAACATTAGGAGCGATAGATAGATGATACCGAATATAGGAAAACTTTTAGTACAACAGTCAAGACATAATGCACAGCAGAACGCAAAGAACAAGTGGCGAAAGATGCGATATATAGCAAAAGACTATTATGCAGGGCAGACAAAAGGTTACACATCTAAATATTTCAGTAATCAGTTGATGTCTAAAGTACCTATCGCCAATGTTAATATAACTAAAAGAATCATTGATAGAATTAGTTTGGTCTATATGAAGCCACCTGTTAGAGAGTATTCTAATGAATTACTACCTACATACTTTCATGAAAAAGATTTTAAAATGCAGAGAGCAGAGAGAATGTGCAATCTCTTAGAACAAATATTAATTAAGCCTACATGGAGGAATGGTGTACTTGACTATGATATTATCATGGACTTTGAGCCAATGTTTGAAGATGATCCACTCAGACCAACTGCTTTTTGTTATCCATTATCATTTAAGGCTTCTGTTATGGATGACACTCCTGAATTAAATGCTTATTGGGATACAGAGCATACATTTATTTATGATAGCACTGGTAAGATATTAGATGATCCTAATAATCCTGAACATATTAATCCTTATGGAGTATTACCATTTGTAGAGTGTTTCAAGGATGGCAGACCTGAGTATAGCTACTTAGATACATCTCCTGCTAATGATATTATAGCAACGAACTTAGAAGTTAATGTGTCCGAAACAAACAGTAATGCAAACACTATGTTCCAATCTTTTGGATATATGTATGTCAATGGATCACAGGTAGAAAAGGACACACTTGAAGTCGGACAAGATAAAATTTCTTTTTTAGGAATTGATGGAACTATGAATATTGTATCTCCTCCTAATACTGTGGACGCATTAGCTTCTTCTGTTGAACATTCGTACAAATTATTGGCTCAGAACTACCACCTTAATATTAGTTTTGTTGATGGAACTGCTGCTCAATCAGGAGTGGCAATACGTTTGAGAAACCAAGAGTTGCAGGATGCAAGGTTGTCTGATGTGATAAGATGGAAAGGTATAGAGAACAAACTATTTGACCTTGAATCAATTATACTGGGTGTAGAAGCAGGTATTAATACAGGCACAATAGAAAAAATAGATTATGGTGAGAGCATAGAAGTATTGTCTTACAAAGAGCAAATAGAAAAGTGGACATGGGAACTTGCGAATAAACTTATAGATGAAGCAGACATATTGATGCAACAAGATCCTGACAGATACCCTGATAGAGAAACAGCAAAAGAATATCTTGCAGAAAGAAGTGGAATAGTAGAAACAGAAGAAGGAGAATCAGGAGATACATTACTTGCTGCATTAACAAAACCAGTTGAATAATGGCTGACCAAAATAAAATAGAAAATATTTCAACATTGATAGCATCTAAGGTTGAATCACTACAAATAGAGTTGGTACGAGATTTAATGAAGCTATCTAAAGACAAGAGGTTTCAATCTGCTGAAGATTTTTTGTTCGCATTGGAAAGACTTAACATTGAAGAACTTGTCTTGGTAAAAGCAAAAAACATAACTAATCTTTATGAATCAGCACATACACAGGTACTTGCAGACACAAAAATGTTCGGTGAAATATCAGAAAGAATGTTGAGAGGGGTGACTAATTTCAGCACATCTACATTTACAGATTCATTAGGGAATCTTGGTAAGATTCTTAGAAAAGAAATCATCAAGGGTGCTATATCAGGTGCATCAGACAAGGCTGTATTAGATGGAATACAAGCACAAGCAGGGTTGTCAAACAAACAAATGAAAACACTTATTACTACTGGACTAAATGATTATTCAAGAAGTGTAAGCAAGGTTATGATGGAATCACTACCAATAGTTCAAAAGTATAGATATGTTGGTGCTATAGATAACAAGACAAGACCGATTTGCTTAAAGATGTGGGAATCAGGCACACTAACACAACAACAGATAAAATCAAAGTTTGGAGCAGAGAAACTTGTAGAGGGTGGTGGATTTAATTGCAGACATCAATGGCTTCCTGTTGAAGCAGAAGATCCAAGTAAGGACTTTAGAAATGTATAGTAGAAAGTTTTTTAGAAAGTTGGGATTTGATCTTGTTAAAAAATATAAAAAACATATATGGGATACTTCTGAAGATGTTTATAGTAAAAAATTCAAAACATATAAAAGTAAAGAATATGCTGACCTAAAAAACGCAGGAAAGTTAAAAAGACAATCAGCAGAATCAAGAGGAAAACTATCTCCTATAGTCACTGGTGATTTTAAAAATGATTTCAAACTATTAAAATCATCATCATCAGGTTTTAAATTAGGTTGGGCATCACATGGATCTAAAGTAAAATGGTTAGCTAAAAAAGGCAGGGTTGTTACAGATGATAAGCAACCACTCCCCAAAAAACTATTAAGGATGATAGACAATGAAGTAAAAAGAGAAACAGAAAGACAACTTCCAAAAGACCAAGTAATACGAATAAACATTGGAAGATAACTATTTACATGATACACTTTTTAAATTATATTAAGTATAAAAATTTTGTAAACAATAACTCACTGAAGAGGTAAAAATGTCAGAACAAAACGAAACACCCAAAGCTGAAATCAACAGCGAAACAAATGACAGCACAAAAGCTGAAATAAATGATAGTTATAAAGACGTACCTGATTCTCGTTTTAATGAGGTTATAGCACAGAAGAACAAAGCATTAGACCAAGCTAATGAATATAAATCTAAACTGGACAAGTTTCAAGCAGAACAGGAAACTGCAAGGCAAAAAGAACTTGAAAAGCAAGGAGAGTACAAAACATTATTAGAAGAAGCTAATGCAAAAAATGAAAAACTTAGTGCTATTGCTAAAGAATACACAGAGTACAAAACCAACAAGAGAACATCAATTATGGATACTATAGTAAATGATGAAGATAAAGCTATTGCAGAAGGTTTATCACTTGACAAGTTGGAATTGTTTGCTAATAGGGTGTCGCAGACAAACGCAGTAGGCACTCCAAATCAAAGACCTGCGAACTCAACAAAGGGAACAGGTGATTTTGGAGGGTATAGTTCATTTATTGAATGGGCAGAAAAAGATCCTGAAGGATATAAAAAAGCTAATACAACACAAACATCACAGGGATTTAAAATTGGCTATTAAAAAAAACCATAGTAAGATTCTTGGAGTTGATTTTGATCCAAAAGGTGATATGCAAGTAGATGTAAAACCTGATGGCGATTGCAAAGTAAAATACAAAGGTAGTGACATGGATTATAATACTTATGTAGATGAACTTGAAGATAGAGCCACAAGAAATCAACAAGGCAAATCAATCACCAATTCTATTGGAATGTTTAGTGGACTTTCATTCAATAAAGAGGGTAAAATTATAAAAAATTAAATGTAAAGGTAGGTTTTTAAATGTATTTATTAAATAGACTTCAAGGCTATTCACAAAATGGTTATGCAGGTAATCATTTGATGGCTGAAACAGATACTGGTGTTGCACAAGGTGGAATAGGTAGAACTATAGGTGATGCTGTTATTGCTTTCAACCATACAAATGTGATGCTTCCTCTTGTTACTGCAAAACAAGCAGTAAGAGGATCAACTCATGTGCAATTTGCAGATTATACTAAAATGGCTTCAAGCAGTGTAGCAGCTGCAACTGATGGTGGTGACCATACAACAGTGGCATCTGTAACAACCACAGCAAGAACAGCTACAATATCTGAACACGTTATTAGAGCAGATGTATCAGACTTAGCAGCTATGGGAAATGCTGATGACTTAACAGGAAATGTTGGTGCTATTCTTGGTGATGCTGTAGCAGCTAAACTTGATGCAGACTTAACAGCATTAGGTACAGGCTTTTCACAGACTGAGTGTGGGGCAGGAACTGCACTTTCATTAGACCATGTATTTGGTTCAATGAGACAACTTAGGTCAGCAGGTGCTCCAATGCCATACAATTTGGTTCTTTCACCAAAACAGGTATGGGGTGCTAAAGGTTTATCAGGATTGCTTGTTGATCCATCAGCAGGAGCACAGGCAGACAATCCATTATCAGCATCTAAATTAGCAAATGGTGTAGTTGGCTCTATTGCAGGATTTGATGTTTATTGGTCAGACCAAATAAATGAAGATGTAGGCTCAGGTGGAGATGCGGCAGGATTTGCTTTCTCTCGTGGTGCTGTTGGTCTTGCAGTTGGTGTTGATGGACTATTTAGAATAGAAACAGAAAGAAATGCTTCCTTTAGAACTACTGAGTATGTAGCAGTTGGTTTTTGGGGAGAAATTGAGATAAAAGATGGCTTTGGTGTCTATATTTTATCAGATGTTTCTTAATAAATAAATAACTGATAATATGAGGGGAAGTGCAATGCTTCCCCTCATTTCAAGGAGAACAAATGGAAAGATATTTTAAAAGACCAAATGGGGATGTTATACCAGTACCTGAAAATCAAAATGCAAAGACTTTACAATCATGGGAAAGTAGGTTTATTGAGTGCGACAAAGATGGAAAAGAAATTAAGAAAGAAAAAAAGGTTTCTAAGCCAAAAGCAAAGAAGAAAGAGAAGGTAGATAATGGCAAATAGTTATAGTGATTACACAGTAATTAGGGTAACACCTACATTAACTGCTGATTCAGCTTATTCAGATGGGGATGTATTGTTTGATCCTACAGAGATTCCCAATGCTGTTATGGGAAAAGGTGGGTGTTCTAAATTATTAAGATTTTACTTATTAGACAAATCAAAACAAACTTTTGATGCACAATTCTATTTTTGTGAAGCAAATACATCTTTTGCAACGAGTAATATGCACAATACTGCTAACATTACTGATGCAAATTTAAGTGTAGCCAAAATATGTGCAGTTGTGACAAAAGACCATGATCAAGGTGAGGTTGCTGATCTTGATAATGCTCATTTTCATCAATTAAAAGGATTAGATGGTGGAGATGCTGTTGCCTTTCCTACATTATTACAAGCAGCAGCAGGCAGTACCAGTGTATTTGTAACTGCAATACTTTCATCAGATACACCTACATTTGGAGAAACAGATGACCTTGAATTAATACTACACATACAACGAAGATAATGCCAAAATTTGGTAAGAAATCAAGGGAGCAATTAGCTACCTGTGATGAAAGGTTGCAAAAGGTATTTAATGAAGTTATTAAATTCGTGGATTGCTCAGTTCTCGAAGGACACAGAGGGAAACAAAGACAGAATAATTTATTTGACGAGGGCAAGACCAAAGTTATATACCCAAATGGTCGTCATAATGACAATCCTGCTCGTGCTGTTGATGTTACCCCTTACCCTGTGGATTGGGATGATCGTGAGCGACAAACTTTATTTGCTGGCTTTGTACTTGGTATCGCTACTGGGATGGGGATCAAGTTAAGATGGGGTGGAGATTGGGATCAGGACTTTCAGGTAATGGATAATCGCTTTGATGATTTCCCTCACTTTGAACTTGACAAGAAAGAGGAATAAGTCTGAATGAAATAAATGGTAAAAATTTAGTCTGTCCTCATTGTTACCATGTAGGGATGAGGAAGGATGGATTTGACAGAAGAGGGAAACAAAGGTGGAGTTGCAAATCCTGTAAACATAAAACAGTATTCCCCATTTGTGATGCAGATTTAGAAATAGTAAGAGAGAATGTTAGGCTTTCAAAACAGAAACAGAAAGCACAAGACACGAATAGGATCTTTAACAAAGCATTTAGGGAACATAGCAGGATAGAAAATGCAGTTGAAGAATATAGCAAAGAATTAGTATCGCTTTTTGAAAATAACAACTTAAATCGCACTACTACAGAGCATAAGATAAACAATCAGGCTGTAGGTGTCATTCAGTTCTCAGATGTCCACTTCAATGAACTTGTGGATTTGGAAAACAACAAATATGATTTCAGAGTTGCTTCGCAAAGGACAAGATACTTTGTAAATAAAGCCAAAATGTATTTTAATACAGTAAATGTGAGTAATATCGTAGTGGCTTTAACTGGTGACCTTATGAATAGTGATAGAAGATTAGATGAACTCTTGAATCAAGCTACAAACAGAGCAAAGGCTACATTTCTTGGGGTGGATATTCTACAACAAGCAATCATGGACATGAATGAGGACTTTAATGTTACAGTGGCATCAATAGTCGGTAATGAGGGTAGAGCAAACAAGGAAATGGGTTGGAGTAATGTGGTTGCGACAGATAATTATGATTACACTATCTTTCAATGCTTGAGATTCTTATTCAAAGACACCCATGTTGAGTTTGTTCATGGTGATCCAAGTGAATTGGTTATAAATGTAGCAGGACAGAATCTTTTAATGATGCACGGACATGGATCATTTAGAGGAAAATTAGAAACATCTATAAATCAAATCGCAGGAAGATATGCTTTGAAAGGTATTCATATAGACTATGTTATCTTTGGCCATGTTCATAGTGCAAGAGTTGGTGACAACTTTGGGAGATCGTCATCTATGGTTGGGGCGAATGATTATAGCGAAAAGGCTCTCAATCTCAATGGTAGGGCATCTCAGAATTGCTATATTTTCTATAGCAGTGGGAATAGGGATGGGATAAAAGTTGATTTGCAGAATGTGGATTCTGAAGGATATGATATAGATATATCATTAGAAGCATACAATGCAAAATCACATGGTAAATCAAAAAAGAAAAAAACAATATTCGAGGTAGTGGTATGATAGAAAATGTTTTAATGTGGGTATGTATTATGATAATAGTTGGCTTATTATGTGCAGGGATGTTCAAATATTATAAGGACAGTAATGATTAACAGACAAATATCACTTGGAACAGTGATTACAATATTAACGATTTTAGGCACTTTTATTTTTACGTTAGGTGCAACATCGAATCGCATGGAATCTGCTGAAATAGACATAGAGAAGAACACGCAGAAGATACTTAGCAACCAAGAGAAGCAACAAAAGGTAGAGGTTGATATAGGAAAGTTAGAAACTAAGTTGGATGAAGGTTTTAAAAGGCTTGAAACTTTAATTATAGAAAATTGATGAATGAACGAACAACAATTACAAGAAATAGGAACAAATTTTATAGGAAACTATGGATGGCTTTTTGTGGTTGGCTTTTTGGCAATACTTTTCAGATCCACAATAGAAGGACTAACAGAATCATTTAAGGTTTTTTGGGGAAATTCTATTAATGTTGGAGATTGTATTTATATTTGGATAGAAGGAAAGAAATATGCAGGTCGGATTGTAAGGCTTGGTTTATTTAAATGTTCTATAACTGTGTATAATGTAGGGCATACACATGATGGAGAGCCATTTATTAGTGGTGGGGAAGATTTAGAAATACAAAACAGTAAGTTGAAAGATTTTATAATGACAAGACCAATGGAAAAGATAGATATAAGTAATTTCAAAAAGAATGGTTATGAAAAAAATTAAAAAGGAGAAAATATGTTTGAGAATATATTAGGTGTAGTAAGCAACAACACAGGATTACTTGCAGGAGGAGGAACTGCTGCAATAGTTTTATGGGTATTAAAGAAGATACCAAATGAACAGATATGTGGAGTAATAGAAACATCATGTGAAAGTTTAGGTAGAATCATAACACTTAATCTAAGTAAGTGGTCATTTTCTAAGAAGGTGTGGAATAGTACGATTGAGCCATACTTTATAGACTTACTTGACAACGTGTTTGGAAGTATTGTAAGAGGAACAATCAAGGGATTGAAGTCAGATTCTAAATGATTGTAAGTAAAATAGTCAGCAAAATACTGCCTTTCCTACTCAAAGAAGTGTGGAAGGCAGTTTTGCCTGAATTAAGACCACTGCAACAATATGTAAACGAGCCAAATGAATTAGACCAAAAGACCAAAGACCATGAAAAAAGAATTAAAAAACTTGAAAAGAAATTAAATGGCAAATGAGTTAAAATTAGAAAATCAATTATCATCAGATACAAAGCCTGTTAAGGTTGGAGATGATTCTACTGGTTTACTGCTTAAAGATAATGATGTAGAAGTAGAAAACACATTGACAGTTAATGGAGATTTAGAAGTTAAGGGAGATAAGATTACTTCTGATAAAAATCTAACAATAGATGTTAATCGAGTTATAGCATTAGATTCTAATGATGGAATATTTAAATTTTATGATTCAGGAGATATAGATGACTATTTTTCAATAGATGTGCAAAAATCTACAGGTGCTACTACATTAGCATCCATTGATAATAGTGGAACAGCAGCGAATTTTACATTGGATTCAGGTGGTGGAATTATATTAGATGCAGCAACAGGAAAATTTTTAGCTTTAAACGCAGGATCAGAATTTAGTGCAGCTAATAGTTCTTATGCAGGGATGATACTTGGATATACAGCAATAGGACTTGATGAAACTCCTGCAACATATGATGTCCTTGCTTCTATGGATACTGTCCATAACGATTTAAAAGTGTCATTTACATTTCCTCCAAGTGGGAAAGTTGAAATATTTGTAAGCATCTATGTTCAAACAGATGGATCAAGACCTTTGACATTTGGACTTTCTACAACTGATGCTGATGCAACATATACATCTCTTGGTGCTAAATATGAAAATCATACAATTATGCCTGATGAAACAGATGGCTTACAGCACACTCACAGATGGTATGTTACTGGAACAGCAGGAGATGCAGAAGAGTTATGGTTCGCAGCAGGATGTACTCAAACAAATAGATTTGATTTATTTTGGGGTGGTGATTCAAGTTCAGTTGCAGATGGAACTCATCCTATGGAATATCAACCTTTTATTATGAAAGCAACAGCATTACCTTTAAATATTAATGATGGATCATAAGGAGAATAAGTGAGTTTAACAGATAAAACGATTGCGAATAGTTATAAAGATTTACTACAAGTAGATAATTCTAACAATGGAATAACTACAACAGTCAAACAAATAAAAGATGGTGATGGCACAGGAAGTGTTTTAGGACTTTGTGATGACCATATTGTAATACAACCACAAACTGATGACAACACTACAGCACTTAGAGTAAGAACTAAGGGTGGAACAGATGTATTGGTAGCAGACACAACTAACAATTTAGTTACTGCATCAGGGAATTATGTTAATACTCAATATGCTACATTTTCAGTTGGGAGTACACAATCAGCAGGTTTTTTAGTTAATAATCATATAGCATTACCATTTTCACAAGGGATGTATGGAACAACCACAGCAGCTGAACTTCCAAATTTTGGCTCAGGAACTGATCCTGCCTTATTACTTACAACAGCCGAAGCAGATAGCAATAGAGCATCAGAAATAGTTCCTTGTATGTGGTATGTTATGGATGATATATCTATTGATAATGTTAGAGCACTTGTTGGAGCAGACACAGCAACTGGTGACACAACTCGTATGCACCTGTTCAGCTATGATTTTACATCAGCAAATACAAGTTGTCTTACAAATGGAGCTTTAGTAGCACACGAAGCTGACAGAACAAACTTAGGTAGTGAACAAGTGCATGGTGCTGACACATGGACAATAGACAGTGCAGCAGTTTCAGCAGGGAAAGTAATTTTAGCATTTTTTAGGTCAGATAGCATCAATTCTGACTACAGCATACAATTAACAGTAAAATATCATTTAACTTAGGAGTATTATTATGCCATATAGTAAAGGCGATTCAGGAAAAAGTGCAACAAGTAGCCTATCAGGGGAATTAAGGTCAGGTGAGGTGCGAGGACAAAAGATTGATTATTCAAAACCTATAGATGTTAAAACTAAATCAATTACATATAGTGCAAGTACTCCTGATTTATTATTGGATTTGAACGCATCATCAAGTTCAACTGTATCTAAATCTGCTCCTGTACAAGCAGTCAAAGTAAGAAACGATGGATATGTTTCAGCTTTAGCATCCTTTGTTTATAACTCATATACAGCAGAAGGAACAATAGATACAGATGCTTCAGGACTTAGATATGTTAAATATCTATTAAATCCTGATGAGGAAATTATATTACCAACTACAAGAGCAATAATAGGAGATGCAGTTGGAGAATTTGATGGAACTGCTATTGATAGTGCAGCACCTAATTCAAATGAATATACAGATAGTGGAGCAAATATAGATGATGGATCAGGCGATGATATTGTAGGCTCTGCAACAGACACAAAATTAGATATAGAAACTTGGACAAGTGAAGTTGATAATGGTGCTTATTTATTTAGGATTGGGGATTTAGTTAGGGTAAATAATGAGATTATGGAAGTTACAGCAATAAGTAATGGGAATGATACAGATGGTGGGGTTTCAGATGCAACTAATCTTGCTAATACTTATCTGACTGTAATTAGAGGGCAATATGGCTCTACTGCTGCTTCTGACCATGCTTCAGGTAATGATATTAGATTACCTTTCTTTAATGCTTATCACGATTATGATAAATACTCAGTTGCTCAGACGGATTCTCAGGGTAGATGGAAAGCACATAATTTCTTTGGATATGGTAGGGCATTAACAGTTCAATCAGGATTACTCGCAGGAAGTATAGCCATCCAATTCTATGAAGCAGGATATGCAAAAGCGGGGTTGTCAGACATCACATCTAATACTGAATCAGGTTTAACTGCATCAACAGCTTATGAGTTTGATATTACAGTAGATGGTGGAACGACATTTAGCAATCTTTCATTTACAGTAGATTCAAGTAATACAAAGTTTGGTGGCTCTGATGGAATTATAGCAAAGATACAAGATGCACTTGACACTCAATATTACACAGCAGGTAATTTATTTGAAAAGAAAGTAATAGTATCATTAGAAGATGGAGATATAGTGTTTAGAAGTGGCTCGTATTTATCAACATCTAAAATAGTGATTGGAGCAGGTAGCACTGGAACAGCAGAGTTTTTAGGAACAGGAAGAATCCCATCTGCATTTACATCAGTAGATGCAAGATTAGAAACAGAGAAGGTTTATGATCCTATTACAGATGGAGCAACATATAAACAGATATTCATTAGAGATGATGGATATGGTAATCTAATATGGAAAAACAATCGTACTGTTGGTAAAATTTCATATGAATCAGGCTTACATTCATTTACTGTAGCAGAACGACCTAATGCAGAGTTTGTTGTTAGTGTATTACATACAAGTCCATTTAGTGGGAAATTAGATCCTACAACAGCAGGTAGAGTAAATTCATTAAGACAGATATTAGGTAATACACCACAGCAGAAGTGTGAAGCTGTATTAACTGTAGAAACATTTTAGGAAAGGGAAACAATGGCTACTGATTTTAAATATGCAAGTCAAAGTGATATGCAAAGATATGTAGGTGATATAGTTGCAGATGCAGATGGCAAAAGGCAGATATATGGATTTCAAGCAACAGACACGACTAATCAGTATCAAGCAAATAACACAGGTTTTATTGACCAGTTGTTTTTTGATGGTATAGAGGGAACATCTGTCGGTGATAATCCTGATTCAAATTATGAATATAATTGGTCATCTTCTACGGATTCTGTTCAAGTATTTATATCAACTGCTGATCCAAATGATATGATTATAGAAGCAGGATTTGACAATGCAACTTACTATGACCAGATGCTTGTAGATGCTTCAATGGAATTAAACAACTTGCTTGATGCAAG
>VTLG01004786.1_pt1 | contig 13818 bp, 7 predicted proteins | sample 4694571 | NCBI WGS metagenome assembly VTLG01 (sample SAMN12604809, study PRJNA352737) | marine metagenome | biome: ENVO:00000447; feature: ENVO:00000209|ENVO:00000569|ENVO:01000036; material: ENVO:00002151; isolation source: viral sequences binned using virsorter ...
AGGAAAAATAGAGGTAAAATGATAGAACCAATAGACACAAAAAAAGTAAAAGAGTGGTTTACTAAAAGTTCAGTACCTAATTGGGTATTAATAGTTATAGTAGCCATTTGGATATTAGCATAAAGTAATATGCCACAAATTTGTAGGGATATAATAGATTTAGGAGCAACAGGACACGGTTGTACAGCATTTATAGGAGTTAAAGCAACACAATTTACAGTTAGAGCAAACGGTATATCAATTGTTAGACTTCTTGATCCTGCTTTACCACATACTATCCCTACACCCCTTTGTACAGCACATCTAGGAGCCAAAGTTAATATGGCTTCAATGACGGTTAGAGCAAGTGGCAAACCTGTTGCAAGAATTGGAGATTCTTTTGATTTTGGTATGATGATTGATGGATCAAATAACGTAAGAGCGGGTTAAACTGTATAAATATATACAGTTATGGCACAAAATAATCAAGCATTTTTAAACGACTATACAAAACACGTTAAAAGCACTAGTACTAGGCAATCTAGGAAGTTTAAGGATATAGATTTAGACTTCGGTAGACATCCAATTACTAATGACGTTAATGTTGTTGAAGACGCAATAGCAATAAAAAGGTCTGTAAGAAATTTAATACAAACAAATTTCTATGAAAGACCTTTTCATCCAGAATTGGGTTGTGGTATAAGAGGATTACTTTTTGAAAATTATACTCCAGTAATGAATGTATTTTTAAAAAGAAAAATAGAAGAGGTTTTAGTTAATAATGAACCTAGAATCCAGTTAACTGGTATTGTAATAAATGGAGATGATTTTTCAAATGTTATAGCCCAAGAGGAAGGGTATGGAAGAAGTATAGCTGGTGGTAATAATATAGATAGTAATAGATTAGATGTAGAAATATTTTTTAATATTATAGGTATGCCAAGTCCACAAACAGTTTCAATGAGTTTACAAAGGTTAAGATAAGATGAGTCAACATAAACTAGAAGTATCAGAATTAGATTTTGATAGAATTAAAGTAAATCTAAAAACATTTTTACAAAGTCAAACACAATTTCAAGACTATGATTTTGAAGGGTCTGGTTTATCTATTTTATTAGATGTACTATCTTACAACACTCACTATATGTCATATATTGCAAATATGTCCACAAACGAAATGTATTTGGATAGTGCAGACATAAGAAAAAATATTGTTTCATTAGCAAAGATGTTAGGATATACTCCTACATCTCCTAGAGCACCAAGAGCTTCTATTGATGTACTTGTTAATAACGGAACTGGTTCATCTATTACAATGCAGAAGGGAACAGTTTTCACAACTACAGTTGAAGAAGTTGATTATCAATATGTGACTAATGAAGATATAACAATTTCACCAGTAAATGGAGTTTATAAATTTGAAAATGTACCTCTTTATGAAGGTACATTGATTACATTTAAATATACTAATGATGTAAATGATAGTGACCAGAAATTTGTTATACCTAGTTCTTTTGCAGATACTTCAACTTTAAAAGTTACCGTTCAAAATAGTGGAACAGATACAACGCAAAATGTTTATTCTTTAGCGGGTGGTTATAATAATGTATCAACTGATACAAAAGCATATTTTATACAAGAAGGTTCTGGAAATAAGTATGAGATTTATTTTGGTGATGGTGTCATAGGTAAAAAATTAGAAGATGGTAATATTATTATATTAGAATACATTGTAACTAATACAGTAAATTCAAATGGTGCTTCAAAATTTGCATTATCAGGAAATGTTGGTGGATTTAATAACGTAACTATAACAACTGAATCAAATTCTTCAGGCGGTGCGCTTAGAGAAACAAATCAATCAATAAAATTTAATGCACCTTTACAATATGGTGCTCAAGATAGAGCAGTCACAGCAACTGATTATGAAACAATAGTTAAATCAGTTTATCCTAATGCATTATCAGTTAGTGCGTGGGGTGGAGAAGATGATGAAACTCCACAATATGGTGTTGTAAATATTTCAATCAAAGCAAAATCAGGTACAACATTAACAGATACAACAAAGGCAGATATTGTAACTCAATTAAAACCATATAACGTTGCTTCAGTAAGACCAGTTATAAAAGATCCAGAAACAACTTCTGTATTACTTACTTCAAATGTTAAGTATGACTCAAAGGCAACAGCAAAAACAGCTGATACTATAAAGGCAGATATTATTGATAATTTAATAACTTATAATGCTACTACTTTACAAAAGTTTGATTCAATATTCAGATATTCAAAAGTTACAGGTTTAATTGATAGTACAGATGATAGTATTTTATCAAACATCACAACTGTTAAAATAAGAAAATCTTTCCAACCGATACTTTTAACATCTTCAAAATATAGTATCTATTTTAGAAATGCATTATATAATCCACACTCTGGACATATGGCAAGCACAGGCGGCATATTAAGTTCATCAGGATTTAAAGTAGATGGTAATGTTAACGAATGCTTTTTTGATGATGACGGCGCAGGTAATGTAAGATTATATTATATGTCAAGTGGAGTAAAATCTTATTTAAATTCAACGCAAGGTACAATTGATTATGGCACAGGTGCAATAACACTTAATTCAATGAACATTGCTGCTATATCAAATATTGATGGTGCAACTTCAACAGTAATTGAATTAACAGTAATACCAAGTTCAAATGATGTTGTTCCAGTTAGAGACCAAATTGTTGAAATGGATATTGCCAATTCAAAAATAACAGTTATAGCTGATAGTTTTGTAGGAGGAAGTGCTGAGGCAGGTGTGGGATACACAACTACTTCCAGTTATTAATGACAAATGGCAAAATTTAATGATAAGATTTCTACAATACTCGCTGGTCAACTACCTGAATTTATAGTTAGTGAACATCCAAAGTTTGCTGAATTTCTTAAAGTCTATTATCAATTACTAGAGTCCGCTGAGTTATCAGTAACTTCTGTTAAATCAACAGAAGGTATTTTACTAGAAACAGAAACTAATCAAGCAAATAATTTAGTTTTAAATTCTAGTGCTAAAGGTACTGCAAGAACATTATTGGATGAAGGTGATAAAATTATTTTTGAAACTTATTCTGGTACTGAATATGGAAAATTTACAAGAGGTGAAACAATTACAGGACAAACTTCTAATGCAACTGCTGTTGTATTAACAGAAGATTTAAATAGTGGACGTTTATTCATAACTGCTAACAATAAATTTATAGATGGTGAAATAGTTGTAGGTGGTAGTTCAAATGCTTATGCAACAATAGATAATTATAGACCCAATCCAGTAAATAATATTGCTGACCTAGTTGAGTTTAGAGATCCAGATAATGTAATTAGTAATTTCTTATCAAATTTTAGAGATGAGTTTCTTGCAACACTACCAGATACATTAGCAAATCAAGTTGACAAAAGAAGTCTTATAAAAAATGTTAAATCACTTTATCGTTCAAAAGGAACGAATAGAGGACACGAAATATTTTTTAGAATACTATTCAATGAAGAATCACAAACTTTTTATCCAAGAGAACAAATATTAAGAGTATCAGATGGTAAGTATGATACATTAAAAGTTTTAAGAGCACTTGCAGATATAGGAGATCCAACAGAATTAGTTGGAAGAAGAATTACTGGTACAGATAGTGGTGCTTATGCAGTTGTTGAAAATATTACCAATTTTCAAATAGGTGCAGATACAGTTTCAGAATTTATATTAAATGATGATTCTATTCAAGGCACATTTATAGTTGGTGAACAAATAATAGGAACTGCTTCAGATACAGATAACTTTTATATTAAAGCAAATATAACTGGTATTCCTGGAACAAAAACAATAACAAATGATGGTACATTAAATACTACAGGTGATGTTGTTGCAGTTACAGCAGGTGGAATTGGTGCTAGATTTAATATTGATGAAGTTGGTTCTGGTGGAATTACAGATATTGTAATTGATAGTAAAGGAGAAAATTATAAAGTAGGTGATAAATTAGTATTTAATAATACAGGAACTAATGGTAATTATGTTGATGGATTTGTAAGAGTTATTAATGGTGGTATTGCAAGTGAAACTTCTGACCAAATAGTTTTAGAAGATGGTACTAATGCAGGTGACAATTATTTCGGTAATAGTATTATGCAAGAAGCAGATACAGGTTTAGGAACAATTGAAAAAATATTTTTAACTTATGGTGGTACAGGATATACTTCTTTACCAAGTGTAACTATATCTTCAATAGCAGGTTCAGGTGGAAGTGTAAGAGCGTGGGGTGATGAAATTGGAAGAATTGTTGCATTAAAAACAATTGAGTTAGGAAAAAAATATCAAGACGCTCCAAGTCCAACATTAGGATTTTATAACAGTTGTATATTAACAGGTGCAGTAGGATCATTTACAATAAATTCATCTTGTACAACACCTAGTGGACAAGGAACAATTGTTTCATTTAACACGTCTACAAATGAATTAAGAATAAAAAATATTACAGGTGTATTTACAGAAGGTCAAACATTAGCAGCCGATTCAGGTGGTTCAGGAACTATTGCTAAAATTGATGTTGCAATAGCAACAGTTGATGTAGTTTCAATTGCAGATACAGATGGACAATTTATTAATGAAGATGGTAAACTTTCTGAAACTACAATGAGAATACAAGATAGTAAATACTATCAAGACTTTTCTTATGTGTTGAAAGTTGCTAGTTCTATTGCAGTATGGCGGGATGCATTTAAAAAGACAATGCATACAGCTGGATTTTATTTTACAGGTCAAGTAGATATTGTTTCAAAATTAGATGCTAGAGGATCACTACCAATTGTTGGTGCTGTTTCTGGTGCAGTTGAAATACCATTATTCCAAATTCTTAATACTTTATTCTCTACAATATTTGGTAGAAGATTAGGAACAGTAGATGATGGAACATCTTTAAGAGCAAAACCTATGGAAGGTGGAACAATATATTTAGCAGAAGACAAAATTGAACACTTTGCTGCTAATGAAAGGGATGTAACTTTAACAAGACAACCAACAGATATTGATTATGTTTCTAGGGTAAGAGCAGATATTGATAGGACCAACTTTAGACAAGGGCACGTATATGCTGGACCTCGTTGGGGTAATCTTAATAAATGGGCAAACACTATATTTGGTATACAAAATCCAGGAACAGGAATTACGTTTGATACGTTAGAAAATTTATTAGTATTTGGAACAAGGTCTAATTTAGATGGTAGAGGAGGAGTATTCTTAATGTCTTCTGATCCTGCAGGAAAGAAAGTTAAGATGAATCTTGCTATACCTTCACAGTTTACATATAACAGTAATGAGTTCAGTAATACAGTAGTTGACTTTAGTTCTGAAGTTCCAACTTTTGATGATACAACACCGTAAAAGATTATAAATAGTAAAGTAATTTAAGGGAAGAAATGCCAAAACAAGTAATATTCACAGGAACAGCTGCTAATGACGGAACAGGTAGTAATCTCCGTTCTGGTGGTATAATCATTAATAATAATTTTAATGAAATCTATTCAGCAATAGGTGATGGTACTAATCTAAAAGGTTATATTACTATTGAAGATACAAGTTCTACACAAAATCAAGTAAACATTGGTGAAAAATTACAGTTTATTGGTGCAAACGGTATTACAACATCCGTTGGTAATAATGAAATTCAAATTGCAATAGATGGCACAGTTCTTACAGAAACATCAACAGATACATTATTAAATAAATCAATTAATTTAAATGTAAATACTATTACAGGAACAACAGCAGATTTTAATACTGCTTTATCAGATGATGATTTTGCGACAATTGCTGGTACAGAAACCTTTACAAACAAAACTTTAACTAGTCCAATAATTAATTCACCTACAGGTGATGTGGTAACCCTAACAGGTGCTCAAACTATTACAGATAAAACTCTTACAAGTCCAATTATCAACACACCAACAGGTGATGTTGCAACTAAAGATGGAACACAAACTTTAACAAATAAAACAATAGATACTGGATCAAATTCAATTACAGGTTCTTTATTTAATGTTGCTGATGATTCATCAACAACTTCTTCCATAGCACAAGGAGATGTTTTAAAAATATCTGGTGGTGATGGTATATCAACAACTACTGGAGGCGATACAATTACAGTAACAGCTACAGGAATTACAAAAGATGAATTAAGTGCTTCTGCTGGAATTTTAAATACACAATTAGCAAACAATTCATTGATATTAGGTTATACTTCAGTTGAATTAGGAACGAGTTCAACACTAGTAAATGGTTTATCAATTACTGGTTCTTCCTATATGACAATTTCAGGTCAAGGATCAGCAATAAGATTTAATCATCCAAACTTTGCTTCTTTTCCAAATTATACAACTTATTCAGGTTCACCTGCTTTAGATAACGCAACAAATAAAGTTTATATGGCAAGTTCAGGTGGTTGGATGGAGTTAATAACAGAAAACTCTAGTATTGCAAAAATATCAGATGTAAATATTGCAGGAATTGGTAATGGAGATGTTATAGCTTGGAATGCTACAACTACAAGATTTGAACCTGCCGCTAGTTCAGGTACTCCAGTTTTATCAATTGCTGATGATTCATCAACAGTAGATACAATTGCTTTAGGTTCGCAAGTTTTACAATTCTTTGGTGGAACAGGAATTAATACTGTTATAGATACTGCTGCTGATTCGGTAACAATTTCAAGTATAGGTCCAGTTCCAGGAACTAATTACAATCACGATTATGCTGGTATAAATGATTTAGGATATATAGGATATCGTTCACCAGATAATACAATTTCAAAAACATTAACAATTACAGTTGCTGCTAAAGCAAGTGACCATTATTATTTTGGAGATGGTGCTGCTAGTGGATTTTCTATTGACGGTAAACCTTCTCCAGCATTATCATTATCGCCTGGTAAATATAAATTTGACCAAGCAGAAAGTACAAATACTGGTCATACTTTAAAATTTTATCGGGACGCTGCTAAGACAGTACCATATACAATTGGAATTACACATACAGGTACACCAGGAAGTGCTGGTGCATTTTCAGAAATAGAATTAAATATTGATACACCTAAAAGATTATATTATCAAAGTCAAGGTGGCGCATATATGGGACACGTAATTGATGTTGTAGGTGGAAGAAGTGAAGTATCTACATCTAAATTAGTAGGTGATGGTTCTACGTCAACATTTACAATAAATAATGGACGTACTGTAGATGATATTCTTGTTTTTGTTAATGGGATATGTTTAGTACCTACAGACGATTATCAAGTTTCAACAACAAATTTAACTTTTACATTAACACCAGCGATTGCCGCTGAAATAGTAGTAAGGTATATAAGCTAATGGGATCAAAAACTAGAAATATAGCAAACAATTTAAATACAAGTCTTGGTGTAGATAATGATACAATTACACCAGCAACAGATTTACAACCAGTTAAATCGGATATATCTGCTTTGGCTTTGAGAGAAGCAACTAACGAATCAAGTGCTGCTTTCAATTTGCCAGGACAATTTATTGAAACATTTACAGACGATACGAATTTAGGAACGCAAACAGATTGTGATAGAGTAGATGGATATATGGCGACAGTATATTCAGTACTAACACCTTATAGATATTGGCAAACAATTAAAACTTCTACAGCAAATGGTGGTGGTTACCATTCAGAATTAGAAGTTTATTCAAGTAGCACAAAACATACAATTACAGCAGGTATGTTGAGTGAGGATGATGTTCAAGCTTGGAATGCAACCCAAATGGTTGATGGAAACCAAGGTACTAACGGATTTCATACTGATAGCGCTGATGTAGGTGCTTATGTAAGAATTGATTTTGGTGCTGGTAATGAAAAATCAATAGACAAATTTAGATATTATGTAACTAATCCAGCAAGTTGTACTTGGACTATTCAATATTCATCTAATGGTTCTTCTTGGACGGATGCTGCTACTGGTTGGGTGACAGATGATACTACTGGAACTAATCAATGGAAAGAAAAAAGTTTTACAGCTCCATCAAACTCTTCAGCAAATCCTAATGGAACTTTAATTCAATCAGCAAATGCAGTAAGCGGTGCAAGAACAAAAGTTGGTGGAACGTTATTATATAAGGATAATGCAGGAACCAATAATTTAGGAACAGAAATTAAAGTATATTTTACGTGTGATGGTGGACTTAATTGGACAGAAGCGTCAAGTTATACAGCTATAACACCAGTCTATTCTACTGGAATCAAACAAGTCCGTTTAGGTGAAACTACTTGTACAAGTGGACAAGATGTGCGATATAAGATAGAATGGGAATCGCAAGGTTCAGGTACTAAAGAAGCGCAAATCCACGGAATAGGAATTAATTACTAATTAGAAAACTTGTATAAATATAAGAAAAGGAAATAAATGCCAGCAATTATAACAAATAAATTCAGAATTCACAACTCGGAACAGTTCCAAGAAGCGTTTTCTGAAGCGTCAGGAAATACCTTTTATTTAGGTATAGGACGTCCTCAAGCATTTGCTACTTCTACACGTGGTGATGGTAGAACAAATAATGAAGGTACAGATTTATTACCTGTAACTCCTGCAGACAACGAAAATACACAAAATTTCACATATGATGATTTGCTTGCTTGTAAAAAAGTTTCAAGTACAAATGTTGGCTTTGTAATACCTAGAAGAAATTGGACGACTGGTACTGTATATGATTATTACAGACACGATTATGGAGAATATATTACTGGTACAACAACAGTACAAACTTCAACAAGTGGTGCTGCTACTTTATATGACGCAACTTTTTATGTTTTAACTGCTGCTAGAAACGTATATAAATGTTTAGATAATAATAATGGCGCTAGTTCAACTATAGAACCTACAGGAACATCAACAACAATATTAGCAACTGCTGACGGATACAAGTGGAAATATATGTACACTTTAACAGCTGCTCAACAATCAGATTTTTTATCAGTAGATTTTATGGCAACATCAACGAATGCAACGGTAAGTTCTGCCGCTGTAGATGGTGCAATTAATGTAATTAAAATTAAAACAGCGGGTTCTGCTGGTACAGATGGAACACACGCAAGTGTTCCAATACGAGGAGATGGTTCAAGTGGAGTTTGTTCAGTAACTATTGCTTCAGGTGCAGTTACAGCAATAGTTGTAACTAATGCAGGAACAGGATATACTTATGGATATCTTAAACTAGCAGATATAAATGCTGCTGGTGGTGGTGCATTAATTAGTTCAGAATTTGATGTAATAATTGAACCAAAAGGTGGACACGGATTTAATGCAGTAGAAGAGTTAGGTGGATTTTTTGTTATGTTGAATACAAGTTTAGAAGGAACAGAGTCAGCTAATTCAGGTGACGTAACTGTTGCAAATGATTTTAGACGAGTAAGTTTATTAAGAGACCCGAAATCAGGTGGTACTGCCGCTTCTGCTACAACATTAAGAGCAACAAGTGCTGTTGTTGGTTCAAGTAATACAGGAACATTTACTGTAGATGAAACAATTTCACAAGCAACTACAGGTGCAGTTGGAAAAGTTGTAGAGTGGGATCCATCAAATAAAATATTATATTATATTCAAACAAGACACAATGATGAGGGAGTAGATACTAACGGTAATCAAACAGCATTTAGTGGCACAAATATTATTACTGGTGCAGATACATCAGCAACTTTAACACCTGATACAACAACAGGCACAGTTAACAGTCAAACATTTTCAAATGGATATTCTATTTCGGAAATTGACCACGGTTCTGGTGACGTAGTTTATGTAGAAAATAGAGCGCCAATCACTAGAGCTGCTGACCAAACCGAAAATATCAAATTGATTATAGAATTTTAGGGGAGTTAAATGCCAAGTCCAACAGATTTTAACTTATCGCCCTATTATGATGACTTTAATGAAAATAAAAAATTTCATAGAGTTTTATTCAGACCAGCATTTGCTGTACAGGCGAGAGAGTTAACACAATCACAGACGCAATTACAAAACCAAGTAGAAAGGGTTAGTGACCATCTATTTGAAAAAGGTGCTATGGTTATACCTGGAGAAATCGGGTACGACTTAAATTACACTTCAGTAAAACTTTCAGCAAAATCAAACTCAACTTTAGCAGATTATAACGGAGTAGAATTAACAGGTGCAACTTCAGGCGTTATTGCAAAAGTTGTAGGCGTATCTGTTGCAGATGGTACAGACGCAGATACATTATTTGTAAAATATACAAAAACTGGAACAGATAATGTAGCAATTGCTTTTACTGATACAGAAACTTTAAATTGTACGATTAATAGTTTAGCAGCTACAGCGACTGTTGCTTCAACACATACAGGTTGCGCTGCTGAAGTACAACAAGGAATTTATTACATTAATGGATATCACGTTGAAGTTTCAAAACAAACAATAGTACTTGACAAATATACAAACACACCTTCATATAGAATTGGATTATTAGTTACAGAATCTTTTGTAACTCCAAATGAAGACGCAAGTTTACAAGATAATGCTCAAGGAACATCAAATCAAAATGCTCCAGGTGCTCATAGATTTAAAATACTTTTAACATTAACAAAACTATCTTTAGCTTCAACAGCAGACGCAAACTTTGTAGAGTTGTTAAGATTAAAAAATGGTATTATTCAAAATCAAGTTAGAACAACAGAATACGCTGTAATAGAAGATACTTTTGCTCGTAGAACGTTTGATGAATCTGGTGATTATGCATTAAGAGATTTTGATTTAGATTTAAGAGAACATTTACTATCAGGAGATAATAGAGGTATCTATACTTCAGGTCAAGGTGGGGACACAACTAAAATTGCTGCTGGTATGGGACCAGGTAAAGCATATGTTCGTGGTTATGAAATAGAAACAATAGGTACAACTTTTGTTGATATTGATAAGACAAGAGAATTTGATACAGAAAATAATTTTAAAACAAGATTTAGTTTAGGTAATTATTTAAATGTAACTAACGTTTATGGTTCGCCAGATGTTGGTTTCGTTTCAGGAGATTCAGAATCATTTAAAAATCTTACTTTACATAAAAAAGCAACTGCTGTTAGAGGTACTCCTAATAATGGTGCTAATTCAAATATCAATATAATAGGAAGAGCAAAATCAAGAGGATTTGAACATTCAACTGGTACTGCTTCAAGCAATATTTTTTCAAGTGGCGCTTTAACAAGTTCTGTTTTTAAACATTATCTATTTGATGTAGATATGTTTAATCATTTAAATATACTAACTGCTCAAGGTTTTACTACTGGTGAAACTGTAACAGGAACGTATGGTGCGACTGGTATAGTTCAATCATTATCAACTACAGAAACGGCAACAATTAATAATATAACTCAAGCAAATCCTTGCGTAGTTCAACACGCAAGTCCCCATAATTTTGAAGATGGACAACAAATTACTATTGCAGGTGTTGGAGGTTCTTGGGCAATTGATTCAACAGTAGAAACTGGTGGAGTATTTACAGTTAGAGTAATTAATACTGTTGATTATAATTTATACAAAGCAGATGGAATAACTCCTGTTAATTGTACAAATCCAGGTGCAGGTGGAACATCAGCACACGGAGTTGTAATAGTTTCAAATGTACAAGGTGGTTTTCTTGCAGGTGAAACAATTACAGGTGGTTCTTCAAGTAATACAGCAGTTATACAATCAGATGTTATAGGACGTAAAGGGGCAACAATTTTTGGTCCTTCTGATATTAAACAAGTTGCAATGGCAGGTTCTCCTACATATACTGCTGATGTAGCAACAGACAATGTTAATTTGACAGGTACAATATCTGTCGCAGGTGCAGGAAAAATAATTAGTGGATTTGGTACAAGATTTACAGATGAATTAAAAATTGGAGATAGTATTACATATACAACAAATACACCTCTTTCTGAAACAAATGTAGTTGCCTATGTTATTAACGATACAAGTTTTGCAGTAGTTACAGGTGCAGGTGCTGATGTTACCAAATCATCTTTTACTAGAGGACGAGGTGCAATAAAAGAACCAAGTAAAAATATTTCTATATTTGAAATGCCAAATGAAACAGTTAAGACATTAAAGACAACTGTTAATTCAGGAATAACTGATACAAACTTTTCTGTACGAAGAGCATTTACAGCAACATTAGGTTCAAATGGTGACGCAACTATAACATCAGGAACAAATGAAACATTTAGTGGATTAGCAGAAAAAGATTTTGCTGTATCTATTATGTCAATGGGTGCAGGTACAGGAGGAGAAGTTGGCGCTGTATTAAGTTTAAGTGGTACTAACCATTTAGCAGGTGATATATTTACATTAGGTGGTTCTCCAACAGGTAAAACTTTAACATTAAATTTTGGTACTGATTATGCAGGACATAAAGTAAAAATTTTAGCAACAGTTAATAGAGCAGTTGCAAGTTCTAAAACAAAAACTTTAGCTTCAGCACAAACAGTACAGATATCAACTCAAGCAGAAGTAGAAAGTGGAGTATGTAGTTTAGGTAATGCAGATGTTTATAAAATTAATAATGTTTATATGGCGACAGATTTTTCTACAAATGCTATTGCTGGGGATACAGATATTACAGATAGATTTACTTTAGATACAGGACAAAGAGATAACTTCTATGACATTGGAAGAATTAAATTAAAAAATGGTGCATTAACACCAACAGGAAGATTATTAGTAAATTTTGATTATTTCTCTCACGGTTCTGGAGATTACTTTGATGTAGACTCTTATGCAGGTGTTGTTGATTATGAAGATATTTCAAGTTATACTTCTGATACAACAGGAAAAATATTTAGATTAAGAGATTGTTTAGATTGTAGACCAAGAGTAGATGACGCTTCAACAATAAATTCAGGTGTTCAAGACCGTTCTTATGACGGTACAGGTGCTTCTACAGTTGATATGGTTAAATTTGGAACAGATATTACTTCTGACTTTGAATACTATTTACCAAGAATAGATAAAATCTTTTTAGATAAAGAAGGAAATTTTCAACTTTCTAAAGGCGCAAGTGCTTTAGTACCGCAAGTACCAAAATCTTTAGATGGTGCAATGCTATTATATACTTTAGAAATGCCATCTTACGTTTTATCTTTAGATGATATTACTATCAAAAAAGTTGATAACAGAAGATATACAATGAGAGATATTGGTTATTTAGAAAATAGAATTGAGAATATGGAATATTATACTCAATTATCATTGTTAGAAACACAAGCACAAAATTTACAAATACAAGACGCAAATGGTTTTGATAGATTTAAAAACGGAATTATAGTAGACAACTTTAGTGGTCATAATATAGGTGATGTAGGAAATATAGATTACAAATCATCTATTGATATGGCAAGAGGTCAATTGAGACCTATGTTCAATGAGGACGCAGTACAATTAATAGAAGCAGATGATGATGGTACTGCTATTTTAGCAACAGATAGAATAGATGGTAGTTATCAAAAAACTGGAGATTGTTTAACACTACCTTATACTGAAACTGCTTTAATAACACAACCTTTCGCAAGTAAGAGTGTCAATGTAAATCCATTTGATGTATTTACTTGGTCAGGTGCAATTGCATTAACTCCACCTTCAGATGAGTGGAAAGAAACTGAACGAAGACCAGAGTTAGTTATCAATAACGTGGGAGGTTTTGATACGTTAGTTTCTGGAATTCCAAACAACGATTTAGAAGGTGTTGAAATAGGAACAATATGGAATGATTGGCAAGATTTTTGGTCTGGTTCAACTA
>VTLG01005486.1_pt1 | contig 13815 bp, 19 predicted proteins | sample 4694571 | NCBI WGS metagenome assembly VTLG01 (sample SAMN12604809, study PRJNA352737) | marine metagenome | biome: ENVO:00000447; feature: ENVO:00000209|ENVO:00000569|ENVO:01000036; material: ENVO:00002151; isolation source: viral sequences binned using virsorter ...
CAGAAATGCTTTTTGATTGTTCGCCTATTTTTTCTACTTCGGCCTGTAGGTTTTCAAATGTTTTCATAATTGTTTTAATTGATTAATATAGGCAAAGATATACATTATTTTAATTATCAACAAAATAATATACAAAGTTATTAACAATTTAACTGTTAATAATATAGTGTCATATAAGCGTTTGTAAGTGCTTTGAAGGGTATAGTACCTAAAAGGGCAGAAAGTGCCTAAAACGGCTCAACGGCATACTTAAAACAGAAGGTCTGCTATAAGTCCATTGTTTCTATAATAGGTAAGCGACCATTGTCTAAAATGACCGCACAACCTAAAATAGTTTTTGCTGTATGGAACTTGGCATAAGAATAAGCGAAAGACTTGTAATCTATGCCTGTCGGTACTTGTAATCCGAACTTCAAATCTTTAAGTGAAGCTGTGTAGTCTATAAACGCTTGTGTATGGATATGCCCCTGAACCATAGACATACCCCAATTCTGAACCCTACGCATAATGCCTTTACCACTACATCCTGTTCCGTGAGTATATAAAACATTATCAAATACAAATTGTTCTTCAAAAGTCCAATTAGGACATTTAAGCACTTCGTTTAATTTACGAACCCACCGCTTATCTATTCCTGCTTCTTCACTTTTTCTTGCAATTATCAAATCGTGATTTCCAAGCGTTACGCTAACTTCAGGGAAGGCAGCGTTCCAATCTTTCATCTGTTCTATTGCATTGTCTAACTCAAATTTTGCACCTTCGGAATTTGTATTTGTCTGATGGAAAGAAGCGAAATGTGAATCGATACAATCGCCTGTTGCTGAAACAGCGTTGCACGAATACTTGTTGTAAATAGAAATGCAAAAATCTAAATAATCTGGGTGCGTATAGGGTAAATGTAAATCTCCCAAAACTAACCGTCTTGTTGTAGGTTTTCGCAAATCTTTTACAACTTGTATTTCGTTTGGTTTTAGTCGGTATCTGTTATTTCGCACCTTTTCCAAAATCCGATATTGACTGCCCTAACACAAGTGCTGCTATACTCATTAGAATATTTTGTAATTGTGCTGCGTCAAGACCGAATTTGTCAGAAAGGAGTGTCGTTATGCACCCTACTATTGTGTACCAAAAGCGTTTTGATTGAAACATTTGTCCGATAATGAAATTCTTAAACATAATATATAATTTTGATTAATAATAGTGCCAACAAATTCGTTGGCTTTTTAATTTATCTGTGTCACAATGTATGAAATTTTTACCAATTCCTATGCGTGTAAATCCTGCTTTTATTAAATTTTCTACAATCTTAAATCTTTGCATACTATCTGTTACTGAAATATCAGAAGCGTTACAGGGTATATTACAATGACTTGACTTTGATACACCACCTATTGACTTGTTATGCTCTATACATCTTGCCCCTGAAGTAATCTTAAAAGGTATTCCTGCTAATTCTCTTGCTCTATCTAATTTAAGCATAAAGTCAATGTCCATATTATCGCCTTTATAAGAACACTCGCCACACTTACAATCAAATTCGTTTAATTGAAAATGCTTTAAAGTTATATTCCTGAACCTGTCAAGATTTTCCTTGTCCAATATATTTTTTTTTGAATTTTGTTTGCCCCTTTGAAGCATTTTTAGAATGCACTCCTTTACGCTTTTTAGATTTAGCTTTTCTATACACATAGTGTTTGACTTTAGCCATTACTTATCCTTTGTATATTTCCAAACTGTATAAAATATCGCACAAATAAGTGAAATAAAGGTTAACCAATCATTTACATTTGCAATTGATATTCCTATTGCACTTACATTTGCTGTTATTATTTGTACTGTGTCTTTCATCATTCCTTTTCTTTTTATCTACTTTTAAGTAGTTTTTTAAAGCGACTTCGTTTTTTGGTTTTACTTTATAGTATTTTCTCAATGTAAGTCAGGTGTTAAAAAATCGTCTAGTGTTATACCTCTTTTGTCTTCTTGGTTTATCTCTAAATTCATTCCTGAATAATATGCGTCTTTATCTGGTGAAATATCAGCACCGCTTGAAGTAGAATATTCAGGAAAACTTGAAGTGTTATTTGTTATGTAGTCTATTAATCTTTGCGTAAAAAATTCAGAAGTGTTGGCAATTTCTTCCCTTAAATGTTGTGCTTCTTCTTGACTTAAAGCTGTTCCTGTTTCGCTGTTTTTAGAATAGATGTTAGAATTAGACACCTTAAATCTTAAAAACGGAAGGCACTCGAAAAAACTCCAATGCGTAAGGGCATCCTGTATGTAGTCATCTACCAAAGTTTGATAAGCACCTGTTAAGCTACCTGCTGTAATTTTAGTTTGTAGTGCTTCAAATAAGTCCGTTCCTAACTTGGTTTCTATATACTTTTTCTGTGCAACCTTAATATAAGGTAGCATAAACTCCATATCGACATTACCACCTATTGCAGTAGAATCCTTTATCTTGTTTTCTGATATGAATAAAACATACGCCATAACTCTATTTTATAAATCCTTTATTAGCCATTCTCTTTGGTGGTTTTGAAACTCTAGCGTCATTTGCTTTAGGATAAAATCCTTTGTTTCGTGCTTTTGTTATACCTACTATTGCAGTAGCGTCTTTTAGTTTTTTGCCTCTTGCTTTTCCTAACTCAAAGAAGTAGATTTTCCTCAACCAATAGTGATGGCAGTTACCACCGCCTTTAAAGTAGAAGATATTGTAATTGTCTGCACCACCTTTACCCCAACCTTTATTTACCCCCATATTCTCCATTCTTAAAATATCTTCCTTCCTATAAATTTTTGAAGCCGCCATCATTTTCTTGCAAAATTCTCTTGACTTGCCTGACTTTCTTGTAAGAAAAGAATCTTCTACATATTCGTACCTTACCCTGTAAAGATTGTATTCTCTATCAAACCCTTCTTCACCTATTTCAGACGAGGGTGCGTCAGGATAAGCCCTACCTGTTGAAGCAAACTTTAATTTATGCTTTGTATTTAATTCTTCTTCAAAGTCAAAATCTTCTTCTTCAAACTCTACTATTTCTTCATCTATTAAGTCGTACCCTTCAGGTTCGTCTTCTCCGTATTCTTCTATAAACTTATCAAGTTCTGTTTTTTCTTCGCTAAATTCTTCGTTAGCAGTATCTTCGTCATCTTCTAATGGTTCAAGTCCTAATTCACCCCTTAACTCATCTTGTGTTAAAACTTCTTTAAGTGTTTCGTTATCAAACTTCGTTGTTACAGGTGTAAATTGCTTGATAGATACAGGTAAGTTCATTTGATTAACTTCAAAGATTTTAGCTAATGTCTTTAAGATGTTCGCTTGAAAAGGTTTAACGACAGAATTTAGATATACTTCAAAAGCACTATTTAATTCATCAGCATTACTGCCAAGACCTGTGTCGTTTTTAATACCCATAAGCATAGGGCTTGTAACCCTATGTCCTGTCAAAATGTTTTGAACTAGAAGTTCCTGCAAACTCAAATATAATTTATCCTGATTAGCAACGCTTATAGGTGTTATAGTTGGCTCTCTATCTTTGCTGTCTGAAAAAGTTAATACGAATTTCCCTGCATTGGAAGCACCAGAAAACTTTTCAGATATTTGTCTTTCTACTTGTAGTCTTTCTTCTCTTGTCGGAACTCCATTATTCATACTAATGAAAAAACTCCCACTAAAGCCATTCTTTATATTAGACAAATGAAACTCACTTACATATTGGTCGGTCAAACACCAATTAGTGCAACCACTATAATCTGGTGTACCATAGATTTGCATTGAAGGGCTGTAAAGACTTGAATAAAGTATCTGACTTGGTGAAGTTCTATCTTTTAAGTTAAAGGCAGGTACAGGTTGAGGTTTGTTATTTTTGTGTCTTGGATTAGACCAATCAGGAGAAACATAATAAGTATCTACAACACCCATTTCGTTAGGTACTCCTGCCCTAATCTTCTCTACTCCTATGTGATGAATTTCTGATATTTCTGTTCTGTCTTTAGACCAAATAATATTAAGAGCATAAGCCCCCTGAAGTTTAAGGTCAAAAGCTATCTTGTCTATAACCTCTTGTAGTGTTTCGTGTGAATTTGCAGAAGCTATAAACTTTTTAAGTCTAACTAACGCTTCTAGGTTAGTTTCGTCTTCAATCGTTAGTCCTTGCCCTGCAATCATAGCGGCTGTCTGGTTTATAATAGCCGCATTTGTAGAACTGTTATAGTAAAGGTCAATAATAAACTGTGGGTAGAGATTACGATATTCTTCAGTTCCGTATTCAATCCAACTCTTACCATGTGTTTCTTTTACAATAGGTGAAGTTTGGGCAGCTAATTCTACTATACTTAATTCTAATTTCCTATCTTTTTTATTTTCCATTATATCGTTTGTAGGTGTCCACTTAATAATTCAGCAAGTTCTACACTATAAACATCTTTATAGGCAATTACTTCCCAAATCTTACCGCTAAATTGGTTTGTATCTTCGGCTCTTACACCAATAGAATCTACTAAAAAATCTCCTGACTTTGTAACTGTATTAGTTTGTAAAGTTCCATCTATCCAATATCTAACTACATTACTTCCATCTCTAGTAGCTACAAGATGTGTAGTAACTCCACTATTAAATTGGGTGGCTGTATTCATATCAGCCGAACCCTGTGTACTTGAAGTTTTTATGCCTATTGTATTAGCGTCATTTAATCGAAGAAAGTTACTACCAGAAGTATTATCTCCAATTAGAACATCATTTGCAGCGTTAGCGTCTTCTACTGTGAATTTAATACCAATAACAAACTTTTCTGTAAAAGTAAATTGAGTTCCTGTTAAATTATCGTTACCGTCAAAGTCTATTGCATAATCACTAGCGGCTACAAGTGTAGGTTTTTCTCCTGCTGTTGCTTGGTCGAAACTTTGACTTGTGTTTACAGAATTAGTCCATTTACTAATGGCGTTACTACTTTCAGTAATACCTGTACCTTTAGCAAACCAAAATTCTAATCCAGAATGTATAGTAGGATTCCATACACTTGTATTGATACTTTGTTTCATTATCCCGCTTTTTCGTCAGTTTCTTTGTAACCAATAGCTACACCAGAAGTCATTGTAATAGCTGTGATATGCCCAAAAAGGACAGTACCAGCAGGTATAGTAGTATGTAAAGCTGATTCTCCTGTATGATAAGTCATTGTTATTGCACTAACTACACTTTGCGTAACAAAATGTACTGCATACCAATCTTTGCCTGTTTGTGCTACTGTTGTAAATACTACTCCTGAACCTTTACCTAATTGCTCTCGAAGTAGTATATTGCTGTTATCTATTAAACTCATAATTTATTTTTTAATTTGTTCTTTAATTTGTCCATATATAATTTGTTCCTGAAGGTTCAGGGTGTTCTGTGTAAGTTATTTGTTCACTTCCTACTGTTTCAGTTACATAAAGTTTTCCTGTTTCTACTAACCCTTTTACTGTGCCATGAGTTTGACCTGTGTCATTTGCTGTATCTGTTTCAGTAATAGGCGAATTACCTGCTGCTAATTCGTCTGCAAGCTCTCCATTATAACTAACTTCGTATATTTGATATTTCCAATATCCAAAGGGCTTAAAATTAACATTCCCTGCAAAAACATCTTCAGTTGTATCGTGTCCTATTGTTACTTTTGTACTTCTTTGATAAGTTCTTGTACTATCGTTATGAACTTGATTTTGTCCGTAAGCATAAACTACTCTTTTATCCATATCGTTTGTGAATTTGAATAAAAGTCTAATCTGGTCTGAAGGCACAGAAGTATCTATACGCTTTTCTTCTGTCGTTACATAAAAAGTACCTATTGAACCGTAAGTAATGTGTAGCATATTCTCTTTCTTATTATATAATAGAAATACCTTGTAAATATTTGTATTTTGTTAATAATCTGCCTAAATAACAAAAAGGGGTACTTGCGTACCCCCTAATGTTTATGAAAACAAAGTATAAAACTTTGAGAAGTTTATTAACTAACTACTTTTCCTGCGTAAGTAAACGCTGATTGGTCAAACGCTACTGCTGTCATATCTGCAACTTCGTACATTGGTTTTGGCTCTTGAGCTTCAAAAGTCCATTCATAACCATTGAAATCTCCGAGTGCTGTACCAGAAGAACCTGTACCTGTTGAAAGTTCACAACCATTATGTGCGCCTAAAGCCATTACAGTTCTTACTCCTGCGTCATTAAGTTCATTTAATTCAGCAAAAACTACCAACCGTTGCTGTGAAATTAGTCTTAATTCATTTTGATATTCTTTCGACAATTTGTTGAATTTTAAAGTAGCCGTTTGAGTGTAGAAAACTGTGCCATTTTCACTAGAACCTGTTACAGTTTCGGTTATAGAACCAACTCCACGCTTCATGTGGTAGCCATGAAGATGTGCTGAACCCATTTCTAAATCTGTAACCTCACCACTAGCTAAAGTTAGTGTGGCTTCGTCAAATTGTGCAAACCATAAAGTAACTACTCCGCCTATTCCATCTCGGCAACCTATTGAGTGTCCTTTTATTAAATCACAAGCCATATTATTTAGTTTTAAAAGTTAATATTATCCTTGATGTGTAAAGTCAGAAGCAACACCTACTTGACATCCGCCCGTCCATTTTGCTACGCAACGAATGTTGTTTGAGCCATCAAGGTCTGACATATCCAAAACTTTTACTTGATTAAAATCCATATCATCTAAAGCAGTTGAAGTTCCAAAGAATACATTAGATTTAGTACCTGCCCACATGTGAGTATTTGCAACTCCTGGTGCAACTGCAATTTTAATACCTTCAAATTCAGGTGTGTACTGCCCCATGTGATTAAAAGGAAAAGCACTTAAAGCAGAAATTGCTTGTATATATAATCTGTAAGTTGCTTTATTCATATAGATATACAAGTCATCAGCACCATAAACTGCCGCAGGTATATCACTTACTAAAGTTTGTAAGTTAGCAATAATATTAGCTGCTGTATAAGCACCTGACGCTGAAGATGAAGACATACCTGAAGTGCTTAATGCGTCAAATTGACCTGATGTTCCTGTTGTCCCTTGCCAAATACTATTCTCTATGCTGTCTGCAATAGAAGCGGTTAAGTAACTCATAGCATAAGCCACAAAGTCATCTTGTTGTGCATAAGACCAATCTGCTAACATTGTAGTTTTACATATATCAATATTAACCTGAAAAGGTTCTACGAATAAAACGCTTTCAGTTAGTGTAAGAGTAGCTGAATTTTCGTTAAAGGCACAAGTTGCGTCTTTTACTAAATCTGCACCTGCTACTTTGTTGATTACTTCTTTATGATTAACTGAATCTCTTATCGTCATATAATCTAAAGAATCTGCTGTTTTTAAAGCTGCTGAAACATACGCCCCTGCGTGAGTTCCTTTATAGCTGCTTGATGTAATTGTTAAAGCCATTTTATTAAATTTTTATTTATTAATTATTTTTTATATTGTACCAGTATTTCTCTTTTCTGGTAAGTTCTCTATATTCTGCTTTAGATAGCTTCTCGCTTTTTACTTCATTGAATTTAGAAGTCTTAACAGGTTTAGAAGCAGGTTCTTTAGATAGTTTTTCTAATTGAGAAGAAAGTTCTTCTTTTTCAGTTTCTAAATTTCCGTTTGCTTCTTTCAAATCTTTAAGTTCAGATTTTAATTCTGCAATATCTTTTTCTGTCTTTGCTACTAATTCATCTACAACAGATTTTACTTCGTCAATGAAAGCTACCTTATCAAATTCTACTTCTTTAGTTTCTTTGATTTTTTTAGGCTCTCTTTCAGTTTCTTCAGACGCTTCTACTTCTTCTTCAACTTCTTCTTCAGTTTCACTTTCGTAAAGTTCCTTGACGATTCCTTCTTCTTCTACTGAAAAACCTACACCGCCTTCTGTTTCATATTCTCCAACAGGTAAGGGCATTGTCGTTCCGTCTTCTGTTAAGACACTAATAGAAATTCCTGCTGCAAGTTCGTCTGCTTCAGAAACTATAATAGTTCCGTCAGTTAGTTTGTCTTGGTATTCAAGATTAACTTCTTTATCAAGTCCAAGTGCTTTTAAGATTTGTTTCTTTAATTCCATAATTTTATATTTTTTTTTCTTTTTTTTCTTTTTAGGCATTCTTACTTATTATATAATAGAAAAGTTATTAGTCTATTTGATTTTTAGATTTTATGCTCTTGACGCTTCTTTTCTTGCGTCTTCAATGTCAATAATTAAATCGTCTAAATCTACCCCTACTTCATCTAATTGTCTTGCAATAGGCATATCAGAAATATCAACACCTAAATCTTTTGCCCCCTTTTCTAATTTAGCATATAAAGAGTTTGCTTCGTTTTGTATTGCTTCTGCGTCTTTTGTTAAACCTTTTGTGTTGTCTAAAAAATCAAGTATTTTTGAAAAGACCTTTCCATATTCACTTTCTATTTTAGTCCATATTTTCTTTTGAGCAGATAACTTTTTTTGTATAGCAACCCCTTCTTTAACTACTTTTTTTGCGTCATCTGTTAATCCTAATTCAATACTTGTGCCTTTTGCTTTTGCAAAGACCTCTTGAAGTTTTAATAATTGTTCTTTCATATTATAATTTTAAAATGGTAGGTCTGAATAAATTAAAGAATACGCCTTGCTTAATTGACTTTCTAATTTGTTTGAGTTCCTTTCACTTGCTGCAACATCAACAGCATAACCTCTAGTTTTACCTTCTAGTGTTACTCCTAATTCTTTTGCTTGTTTAAAGACCTTATCCCAATCAGCTTCTAAATCTTTAAATGTTTTATTAAGTGCTTTTGCCTTTGCTTCTGCTTTAGATATTGTTTTTGCTGCTTGTTGTGTAGTGTTTTCTATACTTTTATACTCCGAAAGTGCATTAGAACTTTTTTTAACTAGGTCATCTATCAACCCCAACTCAACCTTTTCTGCTTTTAGTTCAGTTTTGTTTTCTTTTATTAACTTGCTTAAAGAATTTAGTATTTGTTCTTGTGTTGGTTTCATATTATAATTTTAGATTTTAACCTAATTTTGTACCCTGTCTAATAGTTCTTTCTGCTTTATCCCAATCTTTTGCTCTTGTATTTATTGTACTCCATATACTTTGAACTTCTTTTATAGCACTATCAGCACCTAATTCTCTTGCCATTTCTTCTAATTTCATAGCTTCATCTTCATATTTGTATAAAGTTGTAACTACTTTGCTTAAATCATCTGCTGCATCTTTTGCTTTCTTAAAAGCATCTGCACCTTTGCCTGATATTTGTTTTGTTTTCTTTAATAAGTCATCAATAGCACCTAAATCAACCTTCTGAACACTTAACAATTCTTTTAGTGCAGTTCTTACTTCTTCTGTTGAAAATTCTTTTTTACTCATAGTTTCCATTCTGTCTATAAAGTAACCTTCTATTGAAAGTCCTTTAAGTTCGCCTGATTTTATTCTACTCCAGAGTTCGTCATTGGATATGGATAGCTTAACCATCCAAGTTCCTACGGGCAAAGAAAATCCGTAAAGAGTAGATTTGTCAGTTTTAGTATCTTCTATTATCCAACTTTCAACTGTTAATACTCCTGAAACTCTATCTGAATGTTCGTAGGTCGCTTTGTGGTGGTTGTTATGTTTTAAATAAAGTTCTGACGCTTGTCTTACTGTTTCTTTTGAGAAATATACATAGTAGTCTGAATCGGTTGCAGCGTCATAACGATAGATTTGTTTTAAAGGGATAAGAGCAGGACTAACTAACATTCTTTTTTCTTCGTCAATCTTTGCGAAAGTTAGATTGTTCTTTTCTTTTCCAAAAAATACAAAGTCTTCTTCAATGGCAGGTGAAGATACTAAACTAATAGCGTCAATCGTTAGTTCTTGACTATCGTCTGAAATAACTAATTCTACTATCCTTGTTTTCTTTTTCATATTAGATTTTTACTTTATATTAGATATATATCGTTTAAATTCGTGTAAGTGTGCAGCTGCTTCAGAAATTTGAGCTTCATATTTTTTTAAAGGTTCAGCACTAACACCTAATTCTTTAAATGCTTTTTTTGCTTGACTTAATTCTTTTTCTTGTGCTTTTACAGTCTTCTCTAAAGCAACATAACCTTTTCTTCCTTTTTTTGCTGCACTATGTATTTGTTTTGTTAAATCTAGTAGGTTTTTAATATCTTTACTTACACCTTTAGACCTAGCTGAAATATCATCAACTAAACCTAACTCAATCTTTTTACCACCTTTTAATTCAGTATTCTTTAATTCTTTGCCTTTTAGCTTTTCTAGTTTTTCAAAGTATTCTTTGTACATAATATAGTTTTTGTGTAATATATAATAGATATTTTAAGTGTTTATTTGATTTTAGAAACTTCGTTAAATTGTTGCCCTTCTTCTAATATTGGCTAAAGCATCTTGGCTGTCTGTTATATCGTCTGAAACTACATAAGCCCTAGCAGGTTCAGGTTCTGTACCACCTTCTAAAGTAAATGCCCCACTTGCTACTGTTGTTGTTGGTGTTGAGGGCGTTGCTGAAGGCATACTACCACCACCGCCACCATCAGCTTTTGCACTTTTAATAGCTGCTATATTCTTCAACCCCATAGCAACTGCGGCAGCTGCCGCAATAGCACCCAAAGCAGGACCTACAACAGGTATTCCTGCTAACGACTTATACGCTGCTTGTGCTGAAGCGTAAGTATCTATCGTTGCTTGTACTACTGCCATAGCTTTTCCTGCTTCTGTTTCTTCACCAAGTATTTTAGCCATATTCCCTGCTGTTTGTGAAGCTATCCCTAATTGTTGTTCGCTTGACATATCCGACCACTTAACAATGTCTTCTTGATAACTCTTTACTATATCTGCTTTTTCTTTTTCGTACTGTTCAGTAATAGCGGCAGTTTTCATTCCTGCCTTTTCTGCCATTTCTAATTTTAGTTCATAAGCCCTTTCAAGTTCTGCTAGTTCTAAATCCATATCTGCAAGACCTGATAAAAGAATTTCACTTTTTGCTTCAGCAAGTTCTTTTTCTAACGCTACTTGATTTGTAAGCTGCTCTGATTGAAATCCTGTTATTTGTGCTTCTACTGCTTTCTTTTCGTTTAGTGCTTCAGTTAAGACAATAAGATTTTCTTGACTTTTGTTTTTATTAAATTCTACCTGTGCTGCATTTACTTGAATATCTACTAACTTCTGCATTTCTTCGCCTTGTTCTGTTAGGACTTCTCCTAACTTCTTATTGGCTTCTATTCTTTCTGCAAAGGTCTTGGTTTCGTCATCTCTGACTTGACGAAGTTTCTCGGCTTGTCTATCGTAATCTTCTATTATTCCCTGTACTTGTACTGCTGCTAATTCTGACGCTTTGTTTAATTCAATTACTGATTTTGCAGTATCTAAAGTTTTTTTACCATACTCTGCAATAGCCCCTGCTGCATCTTTTACAGTTTCAGTTATTTTATCTACACTATCATCAACACCTGTAAATACATCTATACTTTCTTTTCCTGCATCTTTTACACTATCAAATGCTTCTGCAAATTCGCCTTTGAATAAGTGTCCTATTGCCTTACCCAAATGCCCAAAGACTTCTAATAAACTATTAAATCTTTCTATAAGGTTTTCCTTAATAGCTGTACCGAAATCTTTAATACTTTGTTGAGGGTTTTCAAAAATATCTTTAAACCAACCTACTATATTTCCTATATTTTTTTCTATAAATCCAAACAAGTCATTAAAAGCAATAGATAAAACTTCCATAGCAGTATTAAAAGTATCTAATACCTTTTGGTTTTGTCTAAAGACATCCATAAGTTTTGCAAGTAAAGCTACTATTAGACCTATTCCTGCTGCTTTCAAAGCCATACCTACACCTTTAACTGCTGTACCTATTCCTTTAAACCCTTTTGCACCTTTTTTGGTAGCGTCTTCAAGTTTTGCAGTTTCGTCTTTTGCTTTTTCTATATTATCGCCTAACTTTTCTGCATCTTTTGCAGCGTCATCTATGTTAGTCTTTACATTAAAGTTTAATTCTTCTGCCATAATTTTAAAATGTTACTGAAGTTAATTTATTTTCTGTTAGCTGTACGGAAGCAAACCATTCTATATTTACATTTGCTGTTCCTCTTACTTGTACTGTTATAAGTCCTGTTGATACATCTGCTATTGATACCGTACCTGTTGTTCCTGTACTTGCTATTGTTGCTGTGCTTTGCGAAAAGGCAGTTGAATAGCCATTATTCACTCTAACCGCACCTGTTATTTCAAAATACCCATAATCTCCTGCCGTTCCGCCAGAACCACCGCTAACAAGTGCTATTACTTTGGCTTCAAATCCTAGTATTGAATTATTTTGTACTGCTATGGTAGAACTTCCACCTGCAATAGTCAGGTTAGTAGGTGTATTGCCTGCTGTTGCCCCTATCAGTTGTACGACAGAAGTTTGATTTAATCCTGCTTTAGGATTTTCACCTGTTACACCACCACCTATAACTACTTCTGCTTGTCTTAATGCTTTTCCATAAGTTCCAAAAACTAAAGCGTTGCTTATCCCATTACTGACTTCGTGGCTTTCTCCACATATTAAAAGGTTTCTATTGTTACCTTTTGTTGTATTTTTAGTTCCATTAATAAAAGTATTTTCAGTTCCTTTATTGGTTACATTTTCTGCACCTATTTTTGTGTTAGTCGTATTTTGAAATAACTTTCCTATTTTAAAGTTTGAACTAAATCCATAGCAAGTGCTACTTTTCCTATCCCATTTATAGCCGTATGCTTCACAACTTATTTGATTCGGACTTACATCACTTGTACCATCAGTAAAAACGACTACCCCATTTTCTAAAGTTTCTTTTGGTTTTATTGTATGTCCTTTTTTATAGTTCATTTATGGTATTAAGATAAATTCTACTTTTGCTAAAGTATTTGGTTTATATTCTATTTTGTTTACTCTATATTCTCTATTCTTAATAACAACTGTATCGTAGAACCTAAAACTCATAATATCGGCAGGCGTTAAATTTACTTTCATAGTCATTACTCTTGTATCAGGGTGGTAGAGTTCGTCATAATAAGGCGAGTAATAAACTTGATAAAGATTGTCTGTTGGCGAGCCGCCTATTGGTTGTATTAATTGGCATTCTCCAAAATTATAATCTACTGTCGGTGTAGTTGTGGTTGTAGGAATTTCAGTTAAATGTCCAAATTGTAAAAATTCGTCTTCTGAATTTATTGCAGCTACTCCATTTTGAGCAGGTACAAAATAAGTATTTGTTGATAGTTGTTTAACTCCTAAATTATAAAGTATTCTTGGTAGGTTTTCAAAATCTTCAAATTCTGTTCCGTCTTCGTTTCCTGAATAAATATGTGGTATAGTTAATTCAGCGTCAAATAAGTCAGAAGCAGGTCGTAATAATGTCGGTGCAAAAGGTGTAGCAATTATTTCTTCTTCTCCTGTTAAGATAGATATTTGACTTATTGTGGCGGTTGAACCATCAAGGTTTTTAGTTCCGTAAAGATAACCGCTTGTTGCTTTCTTATAGACATTTAAAGAATAGTCGTCTTCGTCATCTTCATAAGTGAACCTAACTTTTCTAACTAACTCTAATGGCTTTAAGGTTATTTCGGAAATATCTACTTTGTCTGTCCAATTTCGTTTAGTTGTATTATCATTATCTAAAAATATATCTGCATAAGGTTCTATTCTTAATATTTCGTCTTCTTTTAGTACGACCAAGTTAAACATAGTAAAAATACCCTTAAGAAATTCCCATTGGTTAATTTCACCTCTTATAGCGTGTAAAAGACTTGAAGCAGCAACTTGAATAGAAGTTAGTCCAACC
>VTLG01011797.1_pt1 | contig 13815 bp, 21 predicted proteins | sample 4694571 | NCBI WGS metagenome assembly VTLG01 (sample SAMN12604809, study PRJNA352737) | marine metagenome | biome: ENVO:00000447; feature: ENVO:00000209|ENVO:00000569|ENVO:01000036; material: ENVO:00002151; isolation source: viral sequences binned using virsorter ...
TTTAGATGCGAATACAACAGCAGCTTCTAGCGTAGCGGTCGGTTATGGTGCTTTGAGTGCTGCTACTACTGGTGGATTTAACACTGCCCTTGGTTATAACGCTTTAGATGCTTGCACAACAGGTACTACGAATGTTGGTATTGGAACAAATGGTCTTGGTTCAGTAACTACAGGGTCACAAAATGTTGGTGTGGGATTAAATGCTGGTGGTTCTATTACTACAGGTGGTAATCATTTACTACTTGGGTATAACTCTGGTAATTCAGGAAGTCCAGGTGGTGCTATAACTACAGGGAATAACGAAGTCACTATAGGTAATGGTGACCACTCTAAGATTAACGTACAAGTATCGTTAACAGTAGCATCTGATGAAAGAGATAAAACAGACTTTAATAATTTAGATTTAGGTTTAGCTTTTGTAAATCAATTACAACCTGTCACTTATAAATGGGATAAAAGACATAAGTATGTAGATTGGGATTCAAACCCAGATGCAGATTTGAATTCTGTTACAACAGATGGAACACATAAAGAAAGTTGGTTAGATGTTGGATTTAAAGCACAAGCAGTTAACACATTAGAAGAAGCTGCTGGATATAAAATATCTGATGAAAAGAATTTAACAGTATCACTTTCAGGTGATGGCAAACAATACGGAATCAAATACGAAAAGTTTGTACCAATTCTAGTAAAAGCTTTACAAGAAGCTGATGATAAAATAGATGCGTTGACAGCTAGAGTCACGACATTAGAAGGATAAGGAGTAAAAAATGGCAGTAACAAAAACAATAACAAGTTGTACCCCATACGTTAATAGCAGTAGCAAAGTTGATAAATGGGATATAACTATGAAATATGAAAACGGCAGTGAGGGTGATTCTACTTATTATACGTCTGAATTTTCTACTACAGTAAATCAAACAGATACTAATTTTGATGGCAGTACTACAACTAACTTTACACTAAAAGCTAAAGGCAGTTGGACTAATGCAAACTTAGTAGCTATCTGTCCTGTATCACAATGGGATGCAATATTTGCTAGTCAAGTAGATAGTGTGATTACTAACCCACCAGCAGAAAGTACACCAGACGAAGCGTTCAGCGTACCTAGTTAATGACAGAAGTCACAGTACATAATATGCCTTCTGTTTTCGTTATGGAAACAGAGATGCCTATTAGTATGGTGAATGACCTAAACGATTACCTTGATGAATATAAGGAAGACCAAGATAAAAAATCATTAGCTGATACTTTAGTAGGGCAAATATCCCAAGGCGAACAATTACTGATGGATAATACAGACCCTAGACTTGAAGAATACAATAACTTTATCTGTAGTCTTGGTGCTGATTACATAAACTTTTTTAGCAATAATACAGGTTCTCGCCTTTCTTCTCCAAAGGCAGTAGCCATCGATGAAACATGGTCGGTACATAGTTACGAAGGCGACTATAATCCAATCCACGATCATGGGACAAAAACCATAATGGGAATATCAACTACTGGTTGGACAAAAGTACCCCAACAGATATTAGACCAACCTGTAGCTGGGTCGCCAAACTACTCCTTATATAATACATCTGGCGATTGCGATGGCTACATTGCTTTTAATTATGGTAGAAACGAATTGATGAATACAGAAAGACTAAGACCACCTCAGTCTTTTGTTATGAAACCAGAAGTAGGCAAACTATTAGTATTTCCTTCTTGGTTACAACACATGGTATATCCCTTTAAAGGTAAGGGCGAAAGAAGAACAGTAGCATCTAACTTAAATTGTTGGGATGTTCCAAAAGAATCATTAACAACGGAGAAAACAGATGTTATATCTTAATATTTTTATGTGGGTTACAGCCATAATAGCAATAGCTTCATTAGTTGCTGCTATAACTCCCACTCCTAAAGGAGATAAATTTTTGGCTCAACTATATAAAGTTATAGACTTTTTAGCTTTAAATATAGGAAAAGCTAAAGATAAATAATGCAAGATACTAATGAAGTATTTGAAGTACGCATGAAGGGACATGAAGATTTATGTTCTTTGCGTTATGACAATATTGAAAAACGATTAGAGTCTGGAAATAAACGTTTTGATAAAATAGACAAAATGTTGATAGGCATATATGGAATTATGCTTAGTTTTGCAGGATATATAGAGTTTTTAAAATAATGCGTAACTATAGAAAAGAATACGATAATTATCAAAGCAAACCAAAACAAAAAAAAAATAGAGCTAGTAGAAATAAAGCTCGAAGTATTCTTGTTAAATCTAATAAAGTAAAAAAAGGTGATGGTAAAGATGTTCATCACAAAGACGGTAATCCTAGAAATAGTAAAAAAAGTAATTTAAAAGTTACTACTAAATCTAAAAATAGATCATTTAAAAGGAATAAAGATGCCACAAAAAAAACCCGCAAATAAAACTAGAGCAAAAGTTAATAAAGTTGTAAAAGGTTTAAAGAAAGCTAGTAAGACACACGCTAGGCAAGCTAAAACTTTGCAAAGTTTAAAACTTAAAAAAGGTGGTTCAACTAAGAAAAAAAGTAAAAGTAAAGTTAACGAAGCAGGAAACTATACAAAGCCCGGTATGAGAAAATCTCTTTTTAACAGAATTAAAGCAGGTTCTAAAGGTGGTAAACCCGGACAATGGAGTGCTAGAAAAGCACAAATGTTAGCTAAACAATATAAAGCCAAAGGGGGCGGTTACAAAAACTAATACAAAAGGAGCAGAATATGTCGCATTTAATAAGCAACATACCTTATTTTAAATGTTGGGTCAGAAAAGAATTTACTTGTGATCATCAAAATTATCACGATGAATATATACACGCATTAGCTATAGCTGTTAATACAATACCTGATAGGTCTTTAAGTTTTCAAGTAGTTTTTACGGGATGCGAAATAGATAATGATGATGAACTAGAAAATATTCATGGTGGTGCTATGTGGGCAAGAATGCCCATACAGGCATTAGTTTTTGATATGGCTATGCAACAGTTTCCACAGCGTATGGAGGATCATTTAGTACAGCCTTGGGATTGTGAATCAAGAGATCATTCAGTAATTGTAATGGATAGAGTTAGCTCTAGTCCTTGGATAAGTAAAATTAATAATGACTTTTATCAAAGTCGTTATTTATTTACAGTTGATTATACTAATAATCAAATAGCAGATAGTCCTGATCAACACAAACAATCTCATGTTTTATACATAACAGAAGATTGCGAATGGCAAGGCAATATAGTTGCTTTACCTAACAATAGAGTCAGAGCAACCAGTCCTGCTTTATGGAGAACAGGAGAAGGTGCTCCTGATTTTGCACCATCTCAATACATACATTCGGCAGAAGGACATCAAAGTTATACAGACCCATCTATTACTTTTAACAATTTATATAGTGAGGGATTAGAAGAAGAATAGGAAAACACATGGCACTAAAAAAAACACAAAAAAGCCTTAAACGGTGGTCTAAACAAAAGTGGAGAACTCCAAGTGGCAAAAAATCTTCTGAAACAGGAGAAGTTTATGCACCAGCTTCAACGATAAAAAAACTTAAATCAACTCCTAAAGGTAGAAAAAAACTAGCAGCAGCTAATAAGAAAAAAAGAGCAGCTACTAAAAAAGGTAAACAACACGCCAAACACGGATTACATAAGGGTAAAAAAAGATAATGGCTAAAAAGAAAGACTCAAGATTAGCAAGAGCAGGTGTATCTGGTTTTAACAAACCTAAACGTACTCCTAATCATCCTAAAAAATCACATATTGTTGTAGCTAAAGAAGGCGATAAAATAAAAACTATACGTTTTGGACAGCAAGGTGTTAAAACAGCCGGTAAACCAAAAGCAGGTGAATCTTCTAAACAAAAAGCTAGACGTAAATCTTTTAAAGCAAGACATGGTAAAAACATAAAAAAAGGAAAGATGTCAGCAGCATATTGGGCTAATAAAGTAAAATGGTAATTAGTAGAGCTAATATGAAGAATCAAGTAACAAAAGGTTCTTTAAAAAAACGTAAAAAATCTAAAAAGAAAAAGGCAAAATAATGTATGAATATAGTTGCACAGTCAAAAGGGTGGTCGATGGCGATACTGTGGACGTTATTCTTGATCTTGGGTTTGATATTTTTCATAAGTGTCGTGTTCGTTTATATGGCATTGATACTCCCGAGTCACGTACTCGTAACTTGGATGAGAAAGCTAGAGGAAAAATGGCTGGGTCTTTTCTAAAAAAATCTGTAGAAGAAGGTGAAAAAGTAATCATACAAACTAAATTAAAAGATTCTAAAGGTAAATACGGAAGAGTATTAGGAGAAGTAGTTGTTGATAATAAAAATATTAATAAATTAATGATAAAAAAAAATCTAGCTGTTGCTTATTTTGGTCAAAGCAAAGAGGAGATTGAATCTGAACATTTAAAAAATAGACAAATATTAATAGATAAAGGGCTATTTGTAGCCGTTGAATAATGGAAGATATTACTTTATTTATAGCAGAAGTTGGGTTTCCCATAGCTGCTGCTCTAGGATTAGGTATTTTTATTTGGAAACTTATCAATAGAATAATAGATGGTATGGAAACTAAATTAGATGTACTAGACGATAAAGTAGCTGACCAAATATCTCAAATGGAAGATAGACTTGGAACTAAGTTAGATTCACAACACGGCATCTTAGTAGCTCTAATAGATCGCATAAGAAGTTTAGACAATGAAATAATTAGACAAGATACACTTATAAAAACAATACTAGGTGTGCCTCAGTTAATAGACAGTAACAAGATTGCGAAAGCAGATCGTGACGATCAACGAAAAGATTAATGGATAGAGAAAAACAAAAAATATTACTTGTAATCTGTCTACTAGGTTTAACTAATATTGTATTGCTTTCCTTGACACTTAATGCTGATGAAATGACTCATAAGTTTAAAAACCCAAGTTTTTCAGGTGTTGGTACATCTAGTCACTACTTAACTATAGAGAATCAAGAATTTAATAGAAAAGAAGCTATACGTGAAGAGATAAAGGCATATACAGAAGACTTAGAAAGAGAGGCTGAGAACACTACGTTAGCTAGGTTTATACGTAACTTAGAGAGTAGAATATATGCACAACTTAGCAGACAGTTGGTCGATAGCTTGTTTGGTGAAACTGCATCTGATTTTGGTACTCTGGAATTAGAAGGTAACACTATAGAATATAGAGTAGAGGACGATAAAGTAACACTAATAATTACAGATGAAGAAGGCAATACAACAGAAATTACTGTACCTCTCGGTTCTTTTACTTTCTAGTTGTGCTTTAATTGTTGATCCATTAGATAACGGAATACCACCTATAAGACATATAGAATCAGCCGAAGTTAGTTCTTTATTAACTGATTTAGCAGAGGTGCCTCTTCCTATACGCAAACCTGTAGTAGCTGTATATCCAAGTTCTTTTAAAGATGATACCGGACAACGAAGAAGTAACAGCCAATATGCAAGTTTTAGTACCGCAATAACTCAAGCACCCGATGCTTATCTCATAAGAGCATTACAACATTCTGGTGTTTTTGATGTCGTTGAACGTACCGGTTTAGATAATCTTACAAAAGAACGTCAGATAATACGTACTACCAGAGAGAACTTTGAAGAAAAACAAAAGGTAAAACCTTTAATGTTTGCTGGTTTATTAATGGAAGGTGGTGTTGTAGGTTATGAAACGAATATTAAATCAGGTGGTGCTGGTGCTAGATATTTAGGTATAGGTGGCTCCAAAGAATACAGACAGGATTCTGTAACCATATCTTTACGAACTGTATCTGTTTTAACAGGTAAAATATTAATAGAAGTATTAGTTACTAAAACAATACTAAGTGCATCTGTATCTTCAGATGTGTTTAGATTTTATGCAAATAATACCGAGTTAGTTGAAATAGAAAGCGGTATAGTAGAAAATGAATCAATAAATATAGCTTTACAAATGGCAGTAGAGAAAGCAGTTTTACAAACAATAGAGGAGGGCTATGAAAAAGGCTATTGGAAACAAAATAAAAATACTGACATTAATGAACCTAGTTGTGATGATGAGTGCATCGCCACTATACGGGGCTGATAATGAAATATTTATAGATCAATCAGGAGCAACGTCTAATTTAGATATAGAACAAGTAGGCGGTAGTGGTAACATTATTGGTGGTTCTGATGCAGCAGCAGGTTCTATGACCGCTTTAGATTTAGATGGCGGAACTATGACATTGGATGTCTTACAAAAAGGTAACACAAATAAATTCTTAGGCGATATATGGGCAGACAACTATACGGGTTACTTTTCTTTTATAGGCGACACAAATACGTTTAATATGAGTACAGACGAAACAAATGCTACAGGTGCCGATGGTTCTAACGTAAACGTACAAGTCACTGGTAATACGAACACAATGACACTCAATCACGCTATGACAGCACTAGCAGCTAACCTAGACTTAGATTGGACTATACAAGGTGGCAGCAACAGTATAACTGCATCTATAGATGTAGATGGTGCTACTAATTATATGAACATAGACGGTAACGATAATACGGTAACTTATGATGGTGATGGATATGCAGGTGGATATTTTCATCTAACTCATGTCGGAGGTAGCAGGACTTTTAACATAGATCAGGAGTCAACATCTGATAATGACTGGCTTAAAATTACATCTGCGGGCTCTAGTGGTACTGTCTGTGTTACTCAGTCAGACGCAACTACTTCATTCGTCTGCTAACATAGGTTCAGTATCAGAACTCAGAGGAAACGCACAAGTTCTTAGAGATAAACCGTATAATGCTGAATTAGAGTTCAATATACAACAAATGGATGATGTCCGTACAGAAACGGGCAGAGTAGCCATAACTTTTGAAGATGCTTCTACGGTAAAACTTACAGAGCATTCTAAACTTGTCATAGACGAGTACATTTACGATCCTGATCCATCAAAATCAAAGATGGCATTGAAGTTTGCTAGTGGTACAGCAAGGTTTATTACAGGCAAGTTCAACAATAAAGAAGGAATCTCTATTCGCACGCCAAGTGCTGTTATTGCAATTCGTGGGACGGATTTCACCGCGACTGTAGATGAACTAGGGCGGAGTCTGGTTATACTTTTACCAAATGAAAACGGATTATCTAGCGGAGAAATTATAGTATCTACTGGCATAGGTAGTGTCACTTTGAATAAACCTTATCAAGCTACGACTGTATCTGTTTACGAAAGTAATCCTACTAAACCTATAACCTTGGATATATCTTTAGAATTTATAGATAATTTACTTATTGTAAATCCACCAGAAGAAATAAAAGAACAACAAGAAGAAACACAAACACAAACTACAGCAGATTATTTAGAGTTTGATGATTTAGATATTGATTATTTAGCAGAAGATTTTTTAGAAGCAGAAGAAAATTTAGAGTTTACAGAGCTTGATATTGATATGCTTGCTACAAATTTTTTAGAAGATTTATTAAATGTTATTGATGCACTAGCTATAGATAAAGAAGATGATTCTTTAAAACAAGGCGGAGTTGGGATAAGAATTGCAGGAACAAAGATAGGACAAGATAAAGATACACAGATAACAACAATAGTATCAGGACAAAATATAAGTTTTACTCGTTCTGTTAGTCAAAGCACTAAATTAAATGTTGATGGTTCAGGAGCTTATACAATAATATTGATGCAAGATGGTGTAACTAATACTGTAAAAGTTAATGGAGGTTCATCAACTACTATAAATATTAAACAGGGTTCAGGATGAAAAATCTTAATATTTATTTATTATTAATTTTTGCTTTATGTAGCGTATATATTTTTCAACCTTCAGCTTATCAAATATTAAAATTAAAAACTTTTGATGCTTTTGTTACACAACAAGAACCTTCAGATTATTTTACAATTTTAAATATCACAGAAGAAGATATAGCTAGAGAAGGAGGTTACCCCTTATCAAGACAAACACTAGCACAAATACAAATAAATCTTTTACGTAAAGGTGCTATTGGAGTTGGATGGGTTATAGCTTTTCCACAGCCTGATAGATTTGGAGGTGACTTTGAATTTTCAGAAGCGTTGTCTTTTTCTCCTAGTGTATTAGCAATGTTTGAGGGAAAAGGAGAATATCCACCTACAACAGGCACAGTCATATTAGGAAATGATATAGGCGGTATTAAGGCTCAAGGCGTTATACAAAATATAAAAGTTTTAAAACAAAATTCAAGTCAAGGTTTAGCAGTAGCAAGAACAGAAGTTGATAATTTAGTGAGAAGACTGCCGTTATTAATGAGAACTAATGACGGTTGGGTAGCATCTTACGGAACTGAAGTTTTAAAGGTATTAGCTGGTGCAGATACCTACGTTATAAAAACGAATGATAATGGTATAGAAGAAATAAGAGTTAGGGGCTTGCCTCCTGTTAAGGTAGATAGCCTTGGTAGAAAATGGATAAGTTGGGTTGATACACCACAAACCAATCTTGCTGAAATGGATGTAGAAAATAAATTTGTTTTTGTAGGATTTACAGCAAAAGGAATAATGCCACAAATTGCAGTTCCTAATAATAAACTTTTAGAACCTCATAAAATACAAGCAGCTTTAGCAGAATCTATATTAATAGAAAATAGTCCTTATATTCCTGATTATTCTTTGTTAGTAGAATTATTGTTTACATTTATATCACTTTGTTTAGTTATAAGTTTGATCAATGTTCTAGGAATTACTTTCGGAATATCTGCTTCTAGCTTAGTAATAATGGGAACTGCTTTCAGTGGTTACTATTTAATACAAAATGGTTTATTAATAGATGTTACTTGGTCTTTGTTATCTCAGTTTATAAGTGCCTCAACTGCTTTTTATCTTAGATTTAGAGAACAATACAAATTAAGGCAACAAATTAAAGGACAGTTTGGTAAATATCTTGATCCAAGAATGGTCAAAAAATTGCAAGATAATCCTGAACTTTGTCAGGTAAATGGTAAAAGAGTAGATTGTTCTATTATATTTACAGACCTTAGAGGATTTACTAGCTTATCAGAGTCAGTAGAACCAGAAATGGTTACGTATATTATGAATGCAGTATTAGATGCACAAGTAGAAGCAGCTAATAAATATTTTGGATGCACAGATAAATTTATAGGCGATGCAGGTATGTTTCATTGGAATACTATAATTCCACAAGATGATCATCATAATTTAGCATTACAAGCCGCTAAAGAAATAGAAAGTAATATAGATAAGCTTAACTTAAAGTTTAAAGAAGAAGGTATACCTGAAGTAGCTATAGGCATAGGTGTTAATAGTGGAGTTTGTATAGCAGGAAATTTTGGTGCTACAGACAGGTTTGCATTTAGTTTAATTGGTGACCCTTGCAATGTTGCTGCTAGATTAGAATCTAGTACAAAAGTTGCGGGTGTTGGTGTTTTAATAGGTGAGGAAACTGCAAAACATAGTAAATTTGCTATGAAATTATTAGACCCTATAGAGGTTAAAGGTAAAGCAAAACCCTTACAAGTTTATACATGGGAGTAGAAATGAAAGATTTATTAAAAAGTGTTGTAGGTGCAGTAGCACCAACTTTAGGTACTGCATTAGGTGGACCTATGGGCGGTATGGCTGCCAATATGATTTCTGAAGTTTTAGGATGTAAAAATGATTCTAAGTCTATAGAAAAAGCTATTGAGTCGGCATCTCCGGAGCAAATGTTAGAATTAAAAAAAGCAGAACAAGCTTTTGAAGTTCAGATGAAAGAATTAGAAGTAGATGTATTTAAATTAGAAACTGCTGATAAACAAGATGCTAGAGGTAAATTTGGTAAAGATTGGACAGCTAGAATTATGGGTATAGCTACAGTAGGTGGTTTTTTAGCATATATATTTTTAGTAACCTTACAACCACCAGAACAAAATAGCGAAGCGTTAATTAATTTAGTTTTAGGTTATTTAGGTGGTCTGGCTAGTGCTGTTATAAGTTTTTATTTCGGTGCATCACAGAAACAAGATTAGCCGACCCCTATTAATTTAGAGCAAGTCTGCTCCTGTTCTGTTTTGATAGGGGAAGGTTTTATATATTATGGATAGAGATAAATTAGTAAAAGAAATAATAATGGATGAAGGCTTTATGTATGAAATATATAGAGATCATTTAGGTTATCCTACTTTGGGTGTAGGACATTTATTGACAGAAAAAGATAAAGAGTGGGGTTTGCCTATGGGAACTCCTATATCAGAAGAAAGAATACATGAATGTTTAAATGATGATATAGATATTGTATGTAAAGAATTAGATAAAAATTTGCCTTGGTGGAAAGATTTAGATGATAACAAACAAAGAGTTATGGCAAATATGGCATTTAATTTAGGATTACCTAGATTAAAAAACTTTAAAAAATTCTTAGCAGCTATGAAAGCAGGAGACTTTGAAACAGCATCAGAAGAAATGATGGATAGTAAATGGGCTAATCAAGTAGGTGCTAGAGCAATAAGATTAAGAGATAGAGTTTTAGAAGAATAATGTTAAAGAAATATGTTTTTCGTCCCGGCATAAATAGAGAAGGTACTTCTTATTCTGAAGAAGGAGGCTATTTTAATGCTGATAAAGTAAGATTTAGAAGTGGTAGACCTGAAAAAATAGGTGGATGGGAAAAAACATCAAGTAGTAGTTTTTTAGGTACTTGCAGAAGTTTGCATTCATATAGAGATCAAGGTCAAACAGATTACATAGGTGTAGGAACGCATACAAAACTATACGTTAAAGAAGGAACTACTTTTAACAATATTACACCTATAAGAAAAACATCAACTAATTCTATAACTTTTGCTGCAACTGATGGTTCATCAACAGTAGTAGCAACAGATTCATCACATGGAGCAGTAACAGGAGATACGGTAACTTTTGCCCAAGCTGTTTCTTTAGGTGGTAACGTAACTGCTGCTGTTTTAAATCAAGAATACATAATAGATAAAGTTCTGACGGCTAATACTTATGAAATAACTGCTAAAGATACTTCAGGAACTACAGTTACTGCAAACTCTAGCGACACAGGTAATGGAGGTTCTGGTGTAGATGGTTCTTATGAAATAAATGTAGGACTAGATACTTTTGTAAAAGGAACAGGATGGGGTATAGATACTTGGGGTGCAGGAGGTTGGGGATCAACAAGTGCTATTGATTCAGTCAATCAATTAAGATTATGGTCGCAAGATAATTTTGGTGATGATCTTATAACTTGTGTAAGAGGTGGCGGAATATTTTTATGGGACGAAAGTGGAGGCACATCTACTCGTGCTGTATCATTTTCTGATTTATCAGGAGCTAGTAATCCACCAACAGCAGTATTACAAATAATGGTTTCTGATATTGATAGACATATAATTTGTTTTGGTGCTAATCCAATAGGCTCTACAACTTTTGATCCATTATTTGTCAGATGGTCTGATCAAGAAAGTTCAATAGATTGGACACCAACTTCTACTAATACAGCCGGAGGTACTAGATTATCAAGTGGGTCATCTATAATTGGTGCTCTAAGAACTAGACAAGAAATTTTGATTTGGACAGACAATGGATTGCATTCTATGCAATATAGTGGTGCTCCTTTCATATTTACATTTTCTGAAATTATGCAAGGTCCCTCTATGATTTCACCGAATGCAGCTATAAATGCTGATAACAAAGTGTTTTTTATGGATAGGGGAAGTTTTTATATTTATGCAGGAAGTGTTCAAACTTTACCGTGTGCAGTAAGAGACTATATATTTTCTGATATAAATTTAGGACAATCATTTAAAATTTTTGGAACGTCAAATGTAGATCAAAATGAAATTATGTGGTTTTATCCATCTGCGGACTCTAGTGAATTAAATAGATATGTAATTTTTAATTATTTAGAAAATACTTGGAGTATAGGCACAACCGATGATGGTTTTACTAGAACAGCTTGGATAGAAGCAAATTCTTTAGATTTCCCAGTTGCAGCAAGCAAAAACGACACTACTAATAATAATTATTTGTATAACCATGAGGTAGGAAATGATGCTGATGGTTCTATTATGAATGCTTTTGTAGAAACTTCTGATTTTGATTTAGAGCCAGACGGTGAACACTATATGTTTGTTTCTAAAATTATTCCGGATTTAACTTTTAAAGGGCAAACAGGAACTGATGATACATTAGACGTTTTAGTAAAAGGTGTAGATTATCCGCTTGATACTCCTACGACTTTATCTACAAGTTCTATAAATTCTACAACACAACAAGCTTTTATAAGAGCAAGAACAAGACAAGCAATATTAAGGTTTCAAAGTTCTGGTTTAGGTTATGGATGGAGATTAGGTTCATTTAGATTAGAAATGAGACAGGACGGTAAAAAATAATGAGTCAAAAAACACCTACTACTTTACCTATAGCACCTGCTGTTTATGATTATGTTAACGAAGAAATAACAAGAGACCAGTTAGTAAAATCTATACAATTTTTAGAAAGAGAAGTATTTTTATTAAAAAGAATGCAAGAAAGCATTCCTAGTAAATCAATTAAAAGACATCAATTTTTACTTATGGGGATGAAACATGGCTGATACTCTAAAAGTTTTAGGACAAGTTGATCCCGCAGCTACTACAATTACAACCTTATATACTGTGCCTGATATGACACAAACTACTGTAAGTTCAATAGTAGCAGCTAACAGAACAGGATCAGCAATAACATTTAGATTAAGCGTACACGTAGGCGGTGCTACGGCTGATGATAAACAATTTTTATATTACGACAAATCTGTGTCAGCTAATGATTCATTAGCTATAGTTTTAGGTATAACATTAAATCAAACAGATGTTGTAAAAGTATATACGAGTGCAGTAGATATGAGTTTTAATATGTTTGGCTGTGAAACAAAAGAGGAAAGATAATATGGATGCTAGAAAACAAGCAGCAGAATTAGCAAAAATGGGTCGTTATGGCGACACCATGCTTATGCACGTAAATCCACAAGAAGTAGCTGGATTAGCCTCTATTATGCCTGTAACTATAAATCCTGAAACTGGACAACCTGAAGCCTTTGTAGGGGCTATATTAGGTAGTTTATTAGGTGGAGCATTTTTTCCTAATTTATTAGGTGCAGGTCTTGTAGGAGCAGCCGGTGGTGCAGCTTTAGGTTCAGGTCTAGGCACATATTTAGAAACAGGTGATTTGGAAAAAGGTATTGCATCTGCTGTATTAGGTTACGGTTCGGGTAAAATTATGGGAGATATTATAGGTGCACCTATAGAAGAAGGATTAGTAGGTGAAGCTGTTCCTACAACTTTAACAGCCGGTAATGTTACAACTGAAATACCAGCATCAGGTTTACGTGGCAAAGCTATGCAAGACCTTATAGCAACAACTACACAACAAGATATGTTGTCTGCTGAATTAATGGCTAATTTATCAGGTCAACCTTTAAGTGCAGAAAATATAGCTAATATTAAAACAGCAGCAGCACAAAAGGCACAAAGTGCTGGATTGTCAGGTGCAACCGAAGCAAGAATAGCTGATGTAGCAGCAAAAAGTGCTGAAGATCAATTTATGGCTATGTCTGGGACAGAAAGATTAGGTAACCTAGCATCTAATTTTGCTTCAACAGATACCGTACAAGCAGTAGCTGACAACTATTTACCCATAGCTTTAGGTGGTGGTTCATTAGCTGCACAAAATGCACAGGATAGATACCTGCAAGATATGGACATGATGAGAGCAGAAAGAGAAAAGAAAAAGAAAGAGATGTTTGCAAAATATCCTGAAGTAATACATTCAAGAAATCCTTATG
>VTLG01015270.1_pt1 | contig 13814 bp, 23 predicted proteins | sample 4694571 | NCBI WGS metagenome assembly VTLG01 (sample SAMN12604809, study PRJNA352737) | marine metagenome | biome: ENVO:00000447; feature: ENVO:00000209|ENVO:00000569|ENVO:01000036; material: ENVO:00002151; isolation source: viral sequences binned using virsorter ...
GATTGTCCAAACCCCGTACCTTCATAAATATAAATTATCATATTTTGATATTGATTTGTTGATGCAACTGCATTAGATTCTAAAATTATCGTATCTGCATCTGTAACAGCTGATAAAGTTCCTGTTTTTATTCCAGTAGAAAAACTTCCTTTTATAGCTGCAAATGAATAATCTGTAGAAAATTGAAATAAACCATGGCCTGGTTCAAAATTATCATTTTCAAAATATTCAGTCAATATTGAGTCTTCTGCCATTCCAGAAACTCTTATTACGCCATTTTTATCAACCTCAGCATTCCAATTTTGCGTAAATTGATTATCGTTTATATCTCTGGCATCAGAATAAGCATTCAAGCCACCAGCAAAGTTAGTAACTTGTAATACTTGTTTAGCCATTAGAGTCCAATGCTTTGCTTACTTCTGCCCAAATTTTGTCATCTAAATCGTTAGAACTTCTTTTGACTAACCAGTCTCCAAGTTTTAAAACTATAGCTATTAATACTTTTTCACTAAGTAGTTTAGATGCTATTGTTGCTAATAATTTACCCATTATTTTCTCCTAGTTGGTTTAGTTACTTTTTTTGCTTTACATCCGCAATCCATGCAAATCCAATCTGCTCTTGGATGCGAATCTTTCTCTAACTTTTTAATTCTTTTTTCATGATTGCTTGCAATACGTTTATCATCTGCTTTCTCAATAGCGTCCATTATTTTTCCTATTACTGCTTTTACTATAATTGCTTGTATCATTTTAAATCCTTATGCGACATCATCTATTATTGCTGCGACTATACATTGAACATTTCCACCACCTGCTGTTTGGTCTGGGTCTGCAGATATTGCATGCAAATCTCCTACTGTAGTATTTGGCATTTTAGCAAACCAAGATTGTCCTGCACTTATTTCTAATGCATTTGTTGAACTATGAGCTACAGTAGAACCATCTTGAACAAGCATAATACTTTCATCTGTTGAACTGCTACCATCAGTAGTTCCTGTATTTTTTATAAATAAAAATTTTATTTTATCTGATGTTGTTATGTCTGCATTTGCTGTTCCTGTTGTTACACCTGCACTATTTGATAAAAATTTACCTGTAATTAAATCTACTGCACCTGTATTATGAGGCACATTAACAATACCATAAAACCATTTTTCACTAGCATCAGCAGGAGTGTATGTAAAAGACAAATCTTTAAGCGTTGCTTGTATTTCATCAGGCAGTAAAACTGCTTTAATTGTCATTGTTCCATCATCAGCCATTATTCTTCTCCTTTATATAACATATATCCTAAGCAAAATGTTGTCATAAAACCAGCCATAAAATACAACAAATCTCTAAAATTTTCCATTATTGCAATATTCCCACTAAACTTATTGCTATTGTTAATATTGTAACCATTGATATTCCTACAGCCTTATGAGCGGCTAAACTGTTTTCTGCAGTTCTTAACCTTCCATTCATAAATTCTAAATGTTTAACAACTAAATCAACTCTTTGTTTCGTATATTCAACATCACCAGATATTCTTGTTAAATGTACAGTAATATCTGTTTCAAATTCTTTAATATCTTTTGTTTTCATTCTTTTCCTGTATTCTCATAAACTTATCTTTTAATCCTCCAGATAAATGTGCAATAATTTCAACTAATGTTTTATAGCTGTTTTCTATGCCTTTTTGTTCTAATTGCATTTTTTTTTGCTGGTCTATTAATTTTATTAAAATTCCTTCTATTCTGCCAAAAGATTCTCTTAGTTCTTTTGCTAATTCATCTTGAATGTATTTGTTTTGCTTTTGTATAAACCACCAAAATGCTGCTGCCACAACTAGAGGCACTCCATAGTTTTCGAGTATCTCTAGATAGTTCATTAAACACTGGCTGCTATTACTTCTAGTTTTACTTCATTAGCACTTGGGTCAATTAATATACTTTCTAAATCATGCAAAGTTGTTTGAACACTACTATCTGCATCATAAGCAGCTATAGAGTCATGAGATGTTCCCATAACAAAACTTTCTCCTGCTGCAAGTAATATTGTTGCTGTTTCATTTGCTGCACTAGCTCCACTGCCACTTTCAGTCACATCTATTTGCAAGTTAAGATTTACTGAATTGCTTCCGTCAAGATTAGTTACTCTTATGTATTTAACATTCTGAACATCCATAGAAGAATCTGTAACATCTACCGTTACTCCAGTTCTCAATATAGTAGTATCTACATTTGCTGGGCATGTTACTATTCTTTTATATATATTATTGATTCCTGAAATTGAAAATACATTTGTATTGCCAAAATCCTGACCATTTAATGTAATACTTTCCGTATGTGTTACTGTTAAATTTGCCATCTTTCTCCTTACTTTCCTTCAATTAACTCACCCCACAATGAGGTTCGTCCATTTATTATTTGTACCATGTGAACTGTAAAAAGTCCACCTCTAAAAAAATCTACTACTGCAAATGCATGCGCCCATGTTATTGCTTTGCCACCTAACCACAAGTTTTTTTCATGACTCATATCTTTTAAACATCCAGCACTCCAAGCTGATTTAGGGCCATCTATATGCGTTACTGATGCTTGTTGTAAGCTATGGTGATGACCATACATAACATTACCACCTAATGCTAAATGAGCCTTTGCATGATGAAGACCGTTCTTATGATGACCATGATAAAAATGAAGTTTGCCTTTTTTTAACCATTTATCTGGCGGCAGTCCTGCATCATATACTTTATATCCTCTTTCATTAAATCTGCAAGCATCTTTAAACTTGTATTGAGGTAAGTATGGGTGTTCAGCTACAAACATATCTAACCAAGCATCATGATTACCTTGACATATGTATTTTTCTTTGCAACCTACTTTATCTAAACATTTATCAATATCATCAAGAAAGTCATTTACATCTTCAATATCTTTTTCTATTTTAGGAGTGATGTATTCTAATGGTGGTTTTTTCTTTCTTGCCCACTGCCAATGTGATGCACTACCCCATTCTCCTAAATCACCTAAATCAATATATATATCAGGTTTTACTATTTCTATTGCTTGTTTTAATACGCTTATTGCTGCTTTATCGTGCAATGGAACGTGTTTATCTGGTGTGACAATAGCTCTTTTAACTACGCCACTTTTTTGTTTGACCATATTTACCTCTATTTCAAAAAACTATTTTTTATTGTCTTTTTTTTCTTCAAGAAATTCTTCACACATTTCAATTTTGCCTTGAAGTTTTATAAAGATTTCTTTTACTTGCTCTTGTTGATTTTTATAATCTTTCAGCATTTTTTTAAAATCCATATTATCCCTTTATTATAATCTTGGTACCGCTAATGTTCTTACTCCACTTTTTCTTAACGGATATTGTTTTATCATTTTTTCAAACATAACTCTAAAATATTGCGCTCTTTCTAAATCGCCTGAATCTTCAAACATTCTAGCTTTCATGTAACATAATACTGCTGTATGCAATCCTGAATCTAATCCTGTTTTTTGTTTTAAATCTTCTGTTGCAGCAACAACTGGAGTGTATTTTGATTTATATGTAATTCTAATTCCTGCAGCTACATCATCTCCTTGATATGTATCATATTTTTCAGTTGTTTTTTCAGCTGAAGTAGATGTTGTATCTTGACACAATATAGCAAGTCTTCCGTCATCATTATACCATGAAAAATAATTATTTGGATATGTTCTTTTATTTATTGCCATATTACTCCTAAGTTAACGAATCATCTTCTCCTGTTTTATTTTCCCAATTTGTATTATTATCATCTGTATCATTTCTTAATAATTTATGTGCATCTGCAAGTTTTGGTATCATTACATATCTATTATTTGTATCTTTAATTTCTACTCTATCTATTTGAACAACATCATCACTTAAAGAATACCATCTATCATGACCAACTAAATCAGTTGTTCTTGATTCAGTATTATTCATTTTTTTTGTTGATATTTCGTCAAGAGCATCATTTATTAATTGAAGCATATATTGTTCTGATTGTCTTCCAAACATTTTTTCTATTTGGTCTATAACATTTTTAACTTTCATTATTTAGCTCCTTTTTGACTGCTTGATAAATTACCTTGAACAAGTATTTGAAGACCTTCATGATATTGACTTCTTAATGATTGTAATATTGGTAAAAAAAGTTCAGGGTCTTCTTCATATGTCATTTTATGTTGCATAGCAGTTATTGCAGCTCTTAACACAACAAGGTGTTCTGCTTCATTAGGAAAATTATCAATTTCTGTAGCGTTATAACTTACAGATGGATATGTAATATGAAATACTTGTACTTGCTGGTCTGAAGAAGGAGCTGGTTTTGCAAATAACCTTAATGAGTCATTTGTATGTGATTGAACATAATAAACTGGGTCTGTTGAAGTAGCGTAATACATTAAACTATCTGGGTCTTCTGCTTCTGCTCCATTTTCAGCAGGTATTTTTCTACAAGGTACATATATACCTCCATCTGTTTTTTGTCTAAGAACATACAAAATATCTTCTTGTTCATCTAAATCCATACCAGTATCATGTGATACTGCAGTCATTGTTGAACATTTTGTTTTTAAATGATGAGGCAATACTTGAACAACTTCTTTTGCAGCATCTGTTAACCACTGACTTGCTAAGGTAGAATAATTTTCACCTTCTTCACTAGCAGTTGTATCATTACCATCAAATCCAGTTAAAGCATTAATTTGTACTGAAAAATTCCAAGCCATTATCTTTTATTCCTTGCTGCTATATCTGCATCCATTGTTGTTTGACTAAACTCTACTTGTGTTTGATTGCTCCAAGTTGTTCTCATGTTTATATGGTCAGATATTTTACCTGTAGTACCAAACACATTTCCACACTTACATTGCTTAACAACATTTTTAGGAACTTCAGTTTTCCTAGAACACTTACTGCAATAATATATTCTCATTTTTTAGACTTACCAACTGTAAAACCTAGTTTTGGCATTTCTATTTTTGGCATTTTAAGTCCTGTTGCTTTAGCTTTTTTAAAAGTATCACCAGCTTTTTTTGATATTCCTTTACTTTTCTTCATTAACTCTGTTTTTCTTTTCATTGCATCTCTTTCTTTTGCATAATAAGCTTTTCTTTCTTCACGTTTTGCTTTTCTTGCAGCTTTTCTTGCAGCTCTTTTTTCAGCTCTTGCAGCTTTAGCTGCCTTTTCTTTTTTAGCAAGTTTTTCATTTTTTTTGAATTTAAATTTAAGATTTTTCTTCTCTAAAAATTCATCAACTTTTCCAATTGCTTTTTTAGCATCTTCTTTAACTTTTTTTCTTCTAGCCTTGCCCTTTGCTTTTAGTTTTGCTTTTTTATTTAGGTCTTTTGGCGGATTATTTCTTTCATATATAGAAATTTTTCCATCTTTATTTTGGTCTAATGGATTAGTTTTGCCACCTTCTTCGTATTTCATCATTTTTCCACCATGACCCATCATAGGGTTTTGCATACCTATCATATTATAACCAGTTTTGCCACCACCTGCATACTCAGTTACACTTCTATTTGCTCCATCATTCACAGGTATTCCCATGTTTTGTGATTCTGCTTTTGCTGCAGCCATTCCCTCTGGAGTGTATGGGAACTCTTTATCTCCTACTTTTGGCATTATTCTTTACTCCTATTTCTTGCATCAGTTATTGGTAAAATATCGTATTCATCACTAGGTAATTTACCATTTTTATTTATATATTTCAAGACAGCTTCAGTTTTGGGATTTACAGAATTTTTTTTAATTATATATTCACCACCTTCTACCTCAATAGGTATGCCGCCTTCTTCATGAGATGGCCCTTTTAATTTGCCACCCATTTCCATCATCTTTAAATGTTTGTCAATTCTTTTAGATTGACCTTTGTGCATTTTAGAAGCATTAAGCAATTCTTTAACTATTACTTCTAAATCTTTTACAGAGCCTTTAACAGGGCCTCCTTCTTTCATTATATCTAAAGTTTTAGGATAGCCTTTTTCGCCAGGTTTTGCTGGTCTTTCACCTCTTTTACGTTTAGCATGGATATTGGCCCATAAACCTTTTCTTTTAGCCATTACCCGTAATAACACAATACATGAACATCTGCATCTGTTGGTGAACTCATTGTTATTTGTCTAAATGGCCCATACACTAATGAACCTGTTGTAAACTTACATGCTGTTAAATTATCTCCAATATGAGTAGTTGCTGCAATAGTACAATCATCATCTGCACCTTTTCCTGTAACATAAAAAGCAACAAATGTTCCACTTGCAGAACTGCCTGCCGATGTTATTTCTTCAAATCCATTTCCTCCCAATAGCAAATTGTTACTTTCTTGTCTTATGTAGATTCGGGAGCCACCTTTTAGTGATAGCTCCCATAGCTCTACAAAGCTATTAAACCTTATTGATTCGGTTTAAGATGCAAATAGTAAAGTTCCTGTTGCTGCACCATTAGTTACGCCAATATCACTATTATAGTTTCTAACATTAACATACCAATAGCCATCTCTTTCACAAACAAACTCAATTGTTGAGCCGAATGATAAGAAATTAACAGCATCATTAGTTGGAGTAAATACTAAGCTTGTTTCATCTGCTACAGACACATCATAAGTAATTTTATTACCTGATGTTGTCGGAACAACACATCCAGTTTCCAATACGTCAGAACCAGCACAGTCAAATGTTAATGCTGCTGTTCCTCCTTTTGGGTCTTCAGCCATTGAGAATACACAAACAGCTCCTGCTGTAGCTGCAGGTAATGTCGCTGTCACTGCAGATGCTCCTGTGTATGTAGGTGAATTAACTTGATTAACAACTAATGTACAAGCATTAGTACTTACAGTAGGCGCTCCTACGGATAATCCGAAAAAAGAACCTATTGTTCCAGCCATAAGTGGCTCGTTGTAAGAACTACTATTTTTATTTAGCTTATCACTTCTCATTATAATGCCTCCTCAAAGTTAAACAACGCATGTGTTTCAGGCAATGTGATTTCAAGACCTGCTTCTGTAAGAATCATATCTTTACGTAAATCCTCATCTGCTTGTTGCACATTTGTTGTAATTGAAGTATCTCTATTGACACCGTTACCAACTAATGGTCTGTATGATACATGGTCTAAGTCAGCAAGTAACATGAACTCTCCAGACATTCCTCTAAATAAAGGTTCCTTTACTAAACTTAAATCACCATGAACTGTATCAATTTTCATAACCTTATGACCAAAAGAACCTTGACTAGCATCAAAGTTATATCGATTTGAACCGCCCATTGAGTCACCAACAAATCCAGCACCATCGCCTAATTTATTGAACAATGAAATTACAGGTAAAGAGCATAAAGCTAATTTACTTGTGTTTCCACCTCTAGCTGGGTCAAATACAACTTCTAAGTCTCTTAATAAAACATCATAAGATAAACTTCCTGCTGCTACTGTTTTTAAGTAAGCTTGACCTTCTGTGTATGTCAACTGTTCAGAATCTTCTATTGTTTGAGCTTGACCATTAGCCATAATATGGCCTGCAAGACCTTCAGTATATTGAATGCCACCAGAAGATGCGCGTTGTCCAAAAAGCATTGCTCTTTCAATGTCAATTTTATGTTCTCTTAATTTAAGATTCCATATTCTATCCCATTCACTAGCATAACCTCTGTAAACAGTTGCTCTTGCTGTATTGGTCATTTCACAAGCTGTTTTAAAGATTTGAGTAAACCCATAATCGTGGTCTAGCTCTTGTGAAAATACATCTGGAGCGCCTGAACCTTGCTCAAATGATGTACCGATAACTGTAGCTTTTGCATTTACTCCTGAATCAGCATCAGAACCTGGATTAGTTAACCATTTAATATCAATTGATGTTGATGAATTAACTGCTTCTATTCTTGCATTTGCATGATTAGGCCCATCACTATTACCAGTATTTGATTCAACTGCTATAACCATTCCTTTTATCAGCCAAGGTTGTGCAGCTGATAAAGTTGCTGTAACTATAGCACCTGCTGAAACTGCATCAAGATTTGTTGAAATAACAAAACTTCTATCAGTCATTGCAATTTTAGTCCTATCTTCTAAGAACCTAAACTGTGAATCAGTTGTAGGTACTTTTCCTACTTTTGACAAGTATACAAAGAATGGAGACTCTTCTGGGGATAACTCAGCAATTCTATCACTAAAGTCATATAATCTTCTTGACCCTTGTGTTAAAGTTAAAGCTGTTTGTGACCCAGGAGTTCCAAACTTTACTTGTCCAGAATTATAATTTGCCATTATATTCTACTCCTTAGTTTTTATTAATATTTACAATACGTTAGTTCGACTACCAGCTCTTAAAATACCTTCCCACATTTCATCTTGTTCATTTTTTCTAACTGGTTGCTCGCCAGACAAAATGCCTGCTTGTTGAGGAACCGCTTGATTTTCACGAACTGCGTCTAGGGGATTGCCATTTTCATCTTGCTGAGGTTCTTGAGTAACAGACCTCCACATATTAATTGCACCATCAACTCCATATTCAGCAGGGTTTTTGCTTGCAAAATCAACAAATGAAGTAATTTCTTCAGGTGTTAATCCTTTTGCAGCAAGTTCTCCTTGAAGCTTAGTCATGCCAACTTCTTTTTGAACACCAGCTACTTGGCTTTGAACAGCGTTATTAATAGAGTCCTGTAACTCTTGTTGTCGAAACTTATACGATTTAGATGCTGGGTCATTATAGGCTTCCCATGGGTCAAACTCATCTTTATCTAAAGAAATACGTTCAGCTGCTGCTGGTTGACCACCTTGAACCATTTCTGATATTGTTTGTACAATATCTGGTCGTGATTCCAACAATTGTCCAACTTTTTCATATTCTTTTAGTTTTTGATTTTCAGTATGAAGTTTATCTTTTTCTGATTGAAAATACTTAGCTTGAGATTCCCAATCTGTTGAAGCTGCTTCATTCTGTGTTGTACTGTCATCTTGCCCTACATTATTAGTGACTTGACCTTGATTATCAAGATTTTCATTTCCTAATGCGTTATCCATCATTTGCCTCCTTTGGCTTGCAATTTCTCTTGTTTTGATTGAGTTTCACCACGTAAACGTGATTTCTCTACTTCGAGTTTAACTGCGTTTGTTAGCTTATCAACCTGCTGACGATTAGCAGATTTTGAATCTAATTCTACTTCTTTTAACTTACCTTTAAATTTCTCAACTTCACTTCTTTTACGTGAAGCAATAGATTCTCTGTGTGCTGTTTGTAAGTCTCCAGATAAATTCTTTATTTGTTCTTGAGCGCCTTGTAATTGCGCTTGCAGTTGTTGTACTAAGTCCATTCTTTTTAATACACCTTCTTTGTCAAATATATCAGTTTTCATTAATGCTTCTGTTCTGTCAATAAGACCAGCTTGATATGCTTCCATATATATTGACCACTCACCCCATCTATTTGATGGCATTGTTGAATTTCCAATAATATTTACATCATATTGACCAATTGTTAAATCATTTATCATTTCGCCAATTGCTTGTGATTTATCATTATATGCATTAACCATATATTCCGACATATCATTGTTTGGTTGTACAACTCTAAATACTTTTTTGTAAGTATAGTGTTCTTTAGCTAAATTATATACTACTTGTCCAAGTCTTCGTAAACTACCTTCAATGTCTCTTAATTTAGATTTACTACGTCTTTGACCAAAATCTTCCATCATCATTGTTCCAGATGATGTTCTAGGTGCAGCTTCTGCATTGCCTTGTTGCATTTCAAATATACCCATATTTAAATCAATATATTTTTCAACAAGTCCTGGTAGTTGCATTACAGAATTAGATAAAGGTTGAGGAGATGGAAAATGCGGTTCTCCAAACGATGGGTCATATTCTATTGTTGCATTAGGATTTGCCCAATCTCTTTCTAATTCTTCTATATCATCAACACTTCCTTGTGGTATTAGTAATTTTAACCCAGACGATGCTTGTGCATGCGAAGTTATTAATGACATTGTTTTATTTAAAAATCTTTGAAAATCTTTATTTTTTCTAACATCACTCATTGGGTAAGGTGTATTAGTCCAAATATTTGGTATAGGTACGATTGGATATTTATCTGTATTTAATATTCTTTCATACAATATTGTTTGTCCTAATGTGCAAACTAATTTAATTCTTGTTTGTTGCACTTTTACAACATCTATTAAACCTTGGTCTATAGCGTCTTTAATTTTTTTATTTTGTAAAAAATTTTCCATATTTTTTGTATCAAGAATACGTTCTTCTTGTGATTCAAGATTCATTATTCTATAATATGGAACTTTAGTTTTAGAAAAACTTTCAATTAATTGATATTTTTCAGAACCTTCTCCATGGTCAAAATCTTTTATAACATCAGGAGTGTAAGAACCTTTTGTTCTTGTATTTTGAGCAGATGGAAATGTTTCATCTTCATGATAACCTTCAATCTCATCAATAAGCATTTTTCCATTTTCTTCATTAACTTCTGCTAATTGTGGGTATAAATCTAATAATTGAAATTTTGTAAATATAGTAGACAACATCATACCTGTTGAATCATCAAAATATCTACTTCTTGCATTAGGGTCTACACAAACTCTAAATGGGTCAACATACGTAAACTTAACTTCACCTCTACCATAATCAGCTTCTCTATCTACATATGCATAGAAATAACCTAAACCAGTAACAGCATAATCATGCACAGCCTGTTTAAATGTTTCGTTACCATCAGATATATTCCATATATATTCAAGTATTGTTTTCCATACATTTGCTAAATCACTATCCGAGTCTTCTCTAGGCATAGCAGAAAACTTAGGTGGTTTAGATGTTATAATAGCTTTAAACTGCTCAATTGCAGAATATAATCTATCTAAAGGTAAACTTGATTGATTTCTGGATTCAAGTTCCGTTGATTCCGATTCACTAAAATGATTCCCTAAATAAAAATCAATGTCTTCTCGTGCATGTTCTTCCCAATCTTTACGAGCATCACTCCACCTTCTCCATAATTCTCTTATTTGTATTGCTCTTTTATCTGCTTCTATCATAGTGTGTAATATAATAATAAATTTTTAATTTTCAAATACGACTGCCTGTTATCCAATTATAACGCTTTTTAGGTTTTTCCCAAGATTCTCCAGATTTTACTCTTTTTGACTTTCCTGCTTTTTTATTACCTTTAGCATATTGCGTTGATAACCAAAACGCATCAATAGTATCATCATGACTCCCTTTTGGAAAATCAAGCAATTCTCCAATAAATTCATGCATATCTTTCTTTAAATGTACTGCACCTGCTTTAAACATTGGTTGCAATCCTTCAAATAGCCTATCTTTCTTTTTTTGTTGACCATAGCCTTTAATTCCCATTTCTATACCAGGTAAAAATTTTCCTTCTTTTTTACTACGTTTTTGTACATAATCACGTAACATTTCTTGATATGATATAGTTTCTATGTTTATTCTTTTAATTGGGTTATATCGTTCTGAAATCTTAAATATCTGGTCGGCACACTCCATTGGTAATACTCGTTTTCTCCAGTATTCAATAACATAGTAATCATATTCAGCAGTAACGCCAATAACCATAATAACACTATAATCATTCCTAGAGCCAAGCGTTGAAGCTGGGTCAACACCCATATATATATTAACATACTCCGTACTCCCGTCTTCAAATTTTAAATACCAAGAATTTGCACTTTCATCAAATTTTACACCACCTGAGTAAAAACCATCAGTTATATCGTTTTCTCCAAATACTTGGTCTTCTGGAGATTTAGCTTGATTCATGTATTCTTGATAAAATTTAGCAGGAGTACCAGAATCTATGTAAAACTGTTTACGTTCTTCAATTTTTTTAAGTGGCCAACGTGAAGGCCATAATGGTACACCGTCATCTGTTATAGCTTTATGAGTTTCTACAGTCCAAGAATACTCTTCGCCTGTTTTCATAGCTGAATTGTAGTTTTTAACAAGTCCATTTAAAAATGAATCATAATGCACTATAGTGCCATTACACCATAAAAACCCGCCTTTATCAAAATCTATCGCTGGATATACTGCAGCAGTTACCCAGTTCTTTATTTGTAACCTAGACTCTGGTGTTTTAGTGTTTAACTCAGATTCAAAGTCATCAAGTATAATTCCTGTATATCTGGTAGATAATTGTTTTTTACCACGTAATCTTTGTGATGCACCTTTTGCAATCATTCTACAATTGTTTTTTAATACAATTTCGTTTTTTGTCCACTTATCGCCTTGCAAATCGCCAAAATAGTAATGTATTGCAGGATTTTCGTATATATGAGTCGATATCCAATTAAGGTTATCAATAGCCTGGTCTTGTGCCTCGCCAACCCAAGCGATAAATTCTGGGCTATCTTTTTGCGCAAATAAAAACCTATGTAACACAGCACATGCTGCTAAGGTTGACTTTGCGTGGTCACGAGGCAAGACAAGAGCTAATTGTTGAATATCCCTATTTAAAAGTAATTTTCCTACATTTTCGTGGAATTTTGGAGTTGCAGACGCTAAAAAATCTTGAGGGGAAAATAGTTTACCAAATACTATTAAGTCTTTAAAGGCCATTTCAAGAATTTTTTCATTCTGCGAAATATCGCCATTAAGATTTAAATTAGCCATTTAGCAATTCCATTTTTTTAATGAAAGTGATAACCTATCTTTACCAGTATTATTACTAGGTTTTTGACGTTTTCTCATACCTTCCATTCTAGCACAAAAAGATTTTCTTCTTTTTGCATCTTTACTGCCTTTTTTAAGTTCTGATGGTTTAGTGGTAACAGCAGTTTGTAATTTAGAACCAGGATTTTCTTTTCTATATGATTCAACACCTTTTTGGTTTAAACCACCTTTAGGGTCTTTTCCTTCACTTCGTTGCCATGCAGGTGTTTTCCCGCCATCTTTAAATTTTGTTCTAGTTCTTGCGTCTGTTATAGGTATCTCCGATGCCCATTTTTCCATAACTCACCTCTTTTTCATTATTTATTTGACGTTAATTTATCTAAAAATCCTGCTCCATGTTGAATATTTTTAACATATTCAGGAATTTTTTTTAAAGAGCCTAATCCACCTAGTCCACCGCTAAGACCCATAACCATTCCTAATATTTCATTTTCGTCAATAGGTAAGTTTTGTTTGTTTAAATTAAACTTTTGCATTTTTTTTTCGTGGTTAGACATAATTTTATCTATAGCATCAGTTGCTTTAGGAGCAACTTGTTTAGAAAATCCTTGAATATATGGAGATAATAATTGTGATATTAGGTCTACATTTCTCATTATTTAGTATCAGGAAAATTTTCTTTCATTAATGGCCCAATTAAAGGCATAAATTTATCAACTCTTTCTTTTGTAGCATCATCTGGGTTGGTATGGTGAAGCATATAATAAGCATCTTGCATAGCTTGCCTATCTCCAGATAATGCATTAACCATCAATTCGTCAACAAATCCAGGTTTTACTTTATTTTGAGCAAACATATTTGCTGCTGTTAACATATCAGCTTCATCATCCGTCCATTGTTGAGGATTATTTGGAATTAAATTTATAACTCCTTTGTCAAAACCTAAATTAATTGCTCTTTGTTTTGCTGTTTTGACAGCATCTACATTAGCTTTACTATCTTTAAATTGATAAACACCTTTTGCTCCACTAGAAGATACTGCAGCTCTTTTGTTATCTGATTCAATTCTTCTAATTAAATCAAAAAACATAGGCCTTGTTTCTGTAAATTGTATTTGTTTTAATACATCGCCTAATACACCTTCAGCTTGCCCAAACACTCCT
>VTLG01016984.1_pt1 | contig 13813 bp, 19 predicted proteins | sample 4694571 | NCBI WGS metagenome assembly VTLG01 (sample SAMN12604809, study PRJNA352737) | marine metagenome | biome: ENVO:00000447; feature: ENVO:00000209|ENVO:00000569|ENVO:01000036; material: ENVO:00002151; isolation source: viral sequences binned using virsorter ...
CGTATTGGGAGAACAGGATTAGTTATGAAAAAAAATGGGAAGGAACAATCTCTATAACAGAGACTCCCCATATCACATATGACAGCTCTGGTAGACTTATTATAACACCAGATCAATCTTTTGCTTTGGGGCCTAAGTACGTTTAATGTCTGTAACACCGATTGACCCAATTGGGCCGTTATCATCAATATATTCTACCCTTTTGATCCCATTGCAGTCTGCAAATGGCTTTACACACCTTCATAGAACAGAACAGGTGGACGCAAAGGGCAGAACAATGTCAACGACTGAAGTTGCGATAATAACGTATGATCGATTTGCTAACCTAGAAACTATACCTTCGCCTCATAACCAATCTACAATATCTGAAACGGTCTAATAAAATGTTCAAACACATACCAGTAGAAATCCCCCCAATAAAAGCAAAAAATGTAGACGGTAAGCGTCTGTATGAAACCCCAGAGGGCAATAAGTATCCCTCTATAACAACAGTCCTATCAACTCGTAAGAAAGAAGGCCTGTTTGAATGGCGTAAACGTGTTGGTGATGATGTTGCTAATTATGTAGCACGAACCTCTGCAGCGAGGGGAACAAAAGTTCACCATATGTGTGAGGATTATCTTAATAACAAATATTTTAATTATCCTACAGAATGGGAAAAACACAAAAAAGAGTTTCTACCATACTGTTTATTTAAACAACTAAGAGATCAAGCCTTGTGCCATATCGATGATATCTATGCACAGGAAGTAGGCCTTTGGAGTGATAAATATAAAGTAGCGGGACGAGCAGACTGTATTGCTTATTATAAAGGAGTCCCTTCCGTAATTGACTTCAAAACGTCAAGAAGGGAAAGGACTGATGATTGGAATGAAAACTACTACATCCAAGGCACAGCGTATGCTGAGATGTTTCATGCAAGAACTGGCATTGATATACAACAAGTAGTTATTCTTGTTGTGACCGAAGATGGCTCTGTCCAAGAGTTTGTGAAAGATAAGGAACAATACATCGATTTGCTAAATGAAGCTCTCGCAGAATGGAGAAACCAAAATGAAACACCTAATATCAATAATGGCGGTGTTTCTGTTGATGGGTTGTCAAACAACTGAGATATCGGCAACCAAAGACATATCATCGCCCAAGGAGCCAGTGGTAGAAAAGACCTCTGATGAAGACAAAGCTGAACCTAAAATTGGAGACGGCTCAAGACAGATGTTTCAATCGATGAAACCTGTTCTATGTGCAGATATAGAAACTGTCCATCAAGGTATTAAAGATGGAGCTGGTGAAGAGCCCTATATGCTTTGGAAAGATTCTGAAAATACATATACAGCTACACTTTGGCTGAATCACAAAACTAAAACGGTCACGGTTATTGAATATGTCAGTCCAGGCATAGGTTGTTTTTCTGCTGTGGGTGTGAGCGCCACGATTAATAATAAATTAATCGGCACAAATATACATTATGTCCCTTGACTAATAACATTCCATGTGGTATAAATAAGATACAATTCAATGATACGGATTGAAAGACGTACAGGACATGGGTGCAATTCCCATCGCCTCCACCAAAAGGAGACTAGTGTGGAAAAGATATTAATAGGGGGCTGTGATGAAGAACCCCTTAGTACGAGAGGTAAGTAAGTGGATGTTTAGAGCATATATTGTTTGGAGCATATGTGCAGACATAACCTTACTTACTGGAATAGTATATCTAGTCTTTTTTTGATGGGGGCGAATTAGGATCGACTGGCGTGAAATAGAGAAGTGGAGAATTGTGGATTGGCCGCCTGATAGGCCAAATTAGTAAATGCAAACGATAACTTTGCATCTCAAGACTACGCTCTAGCAGCGTAAGTCGGACAGGGTTTCGGGGGTTCCTAGTAACAGAATACCCCCACTACTTCTTGCATGTGCAAGATGAACACACAAGGACTAAAGGGTGATGCCTTAATACATCCGAGAGGGGCCAACGGTTAGCCCCTCAACTTTAAAATGGAGTACGCATGAAAACGCCTAAAGTATTTTCTATGAAGATCGAAGAGATTGCAAAAGAAAAAAATATCACCCACATGGAAGCCGTGTTGTGGTATTGTCATTCAGAGGGAATCGAACCTGATACGGTTGGTTCTCTTATTTCTAAGGGGCTGAAGGAAAAGATCGAAGCCAACGCCCGAGAGTTAAATTTTCTACCAAGACAGGCGCAATTGCCTTTGTGAGTATGGAACCAGTAGACGTATATTTAATGTATTGTGCATTGAAAGCACATTTTGGCCCTGGCGAGTATGATTACGAAAAGTATCAAGGCAAGACCAAAATATCTAGACAGTCTTTTTACAAGAGAAAAGATAGATCATTTTTTGTGCGTATTGCAAAGAAATACAAAAATCCAAAAGACTATTTTCTCGCAAATTTTATCAAAGATCGTAAAGGGTATGTTGCAAACTTTAATGATGAGAACTATGAAAGTTGGAAGTTGAAGAGACAAGGCTTCTTTGAACAGTTTGAAATTGAAATGCACCCCTTTGTTAGTGACTTTGAGCCTTTGTTTGCGTTGACCTCTGGCCACCCAAAGCTCTTAAAAGAGTTTCTAGGAGGCCGTGTCTGTATTGAGACAATGATAATTCTAGACGAGTTAGTGAATTACGGTGAAAGATGGGATGAACAATTAGGGGATGATGTTATATGGCCTGACCTAAAAAAATTCATGAAAGATTACAAAAGGTTCTTGACTATTGACAAGAAACAGTATAGAATTAGACTATTAAACTTGATAGAAGGAGCTCCATAATGGACGCACAAGTTGAACAGGCCTTTGAGGCCAGTGAAATCCAAACCTTGACCGCTCGGGTCAAGGAGCTCGAGTACGATTGTGCCGAGTTAGCGAAGACAAACGAGGAGTTGTCTGAGCGTTGCAAGAAGCTTGCCTCACGGCAACCCTCTTGGCCAAAGGGGTATCGTCCTCAGAGGCGTTTCAACCCTAACAAGAAGATGAATGGGACGAAACGATGAACGTAACCCTAGTTGACAGTATGGGTACTGATCTATCAGTGGTCAACGCTGCTAGGGTTTCCTTTGCAAAGGTCAGCGTGTGGGAGTCAATTCCACACGCTGGGCCTACGCCAGGACTTCTGCAAGAACAAGATGAAAAACTTATTAACTATCTTGCGAAACATAACCACTGGAGCCCCTTCGGTCATGCGTCCATGCAGTTTCACATCAAGGCGCCAGTTTTTGTCGCTCGACAACTGGTAAAGCATCAGGTCGGATTAGTCTGGAATGAAGTGTCCAGACGATACGTTGATGATGAAGTAGAATTTTACAAACCAGAAGAGTGGCGTGGTAGACCCAAAAATTCTAAACAAGGCTCCTCTGATGAAGCGATTAATATCAATCCTAAACAAAAAATGGTTGATGATTATGAACAAATTTGCAAAAGTGCAAAGTGGACTTATGAACACTTATTGAGATTAGGTGTTGCCCCAGAACAGGCGAGAATGGTCTTGCCCCAATCAATGTTTACTGAATGGTACTGGAGCGGTACTCTAATGGCGTTTGCTCGTGTGTGCAACCTACGATGTAAACCCGATACACAGAAAGAAACCCAAATGGTTGCAAATCAAATAGATGAGTTGGCAGAGGAACAATTTCCTACGTCATGGAAGGCCCTAAGAGATGGTTAAAACTTTTATGTTACTGTTAGCATTAACAGTAACAGACCCAGATGGTATAGAAAGAGATGAAAAGTTTCATGTTCTTTCTCGCCATTTTGATACAAAAGAATTGTGTTTAGAGTTTATTAGCGATTGGAAAGATATTATTCATAACAGAGGAAAACGTGTTGTGAATGAAATGCTTGATGACGGTTGGAACGTAGAAGTTTCACAAATCGGTTGCACTACACTACCAGAGGTACATGAACCTTTAGTAAAGGAATCTAGTGACACATAAAGCCCTCGTAATTGGGAACGGTGAGTCTAGGTCATGGTACAAGCCATGCCACCAGACAATACTTGATCCAGACGTTGTAACATACGGCTGTAATGCGTTGTACCGTGACGGTGGCGCAGATCATCTTATAGCTGTAGACTATGCAATGCAACAAGAGATTTACGACTCTGGTTATGAGGGTAAATGTCATTTTGCTAATTGGAGTCCAGTGCCATCAGCCGTTGCTGATACGATGTTTATGGGATATGACATACCAGAGGCCTTCATTCACAAGAGCAAATATAGAACAGAACAGTGTGTTGTGTCTGGTAAAGACCCTGTTTATCTGCATGAGAAGATTGAAGCTGCTATTCAGATGAACCCACAACTGGATATGAAAGACCTTCGCCAAAAGATGGAAAAGGATGTTGGCGTATGGATCACCTACGTTAATGAAAGTGACAACATAGAGTCTATTGATTATCCTGTAGGGTGGTCTGCTGGTAATACCGCACTACATCTTGCCTGTCAACATGGCGCTGAGAAGGTTTATATCATGGGGTTTGACCTATCCTCATACGACAAACCGCTTAACAACATATATAAAGGTACAGACAATTATCTACCAGCTGACAGCAAAGGGTTTAATTCTGTCAATTGGGAAAATCAGATGACCACAACTATGAAAGAGTTTTCTGATATTGAATTTGTTATCGTTGGGAAAGATATTCATGAGGCCCAACTATGTGAGGAGTTGAAAATAATATGAGTGCTGTACCACTATTTCCTACAGGCTTGGTAAAACAATATAAGGCTCCCAAAATATTTTTGAATGAAATAGATTTTTCGGAATTTGAATTCCATTTATTTCCTGGCCAGACTAAATTACGATCTGATAAATTTACAAACATTCTGACGGCTCCTCAGTTTGCAGAAGTCAGAAAATTTGTCGAAGAGAGCGCTTGTGATTTTCTAGACAATGAAATGCAGATAGAGTATGAAGAGTTCTTTCTAACAGACAGTTGGTTAAACATTAGTCAAAAAGGTGGTTATCAGAAAGTTCATAATCACTCTAACTCTATTGTCAGTGGCACACTATACCTTAAATCTGTACCAGAACATCCACCTCTAAACTTTAAGAAACAAAAGGCAGAGGATGGCCCTTTTATATCTCTAACAGAACACTTCAAGAAGGGAAACCCACACACCGCCAGTGATCTGGCTTTCCCTTGTACACAAGATACGATGCTCGTATTTAATTCACATTTATATCACGGGCATGATGCGAGTCAGGTCGAATCAGAACGGATCGGGCTCTCATGGAATGGTCTAGTCAATTTTGTAGAGAAAGACAAAGACCTATATAGAATACGATTTGAAAAGGAGACTTGACATTTCGTATCACACACTGTATATTAGTAAAATCAACATACGTAAACATAAGGAGACATAAGATGTCATTAGCACAGTTGAAGAAGTCGAACTCCCTCGACAAACTGCTCGGAGCAGTTGAAAAGGAGAACAAACCTCAAGAGAAGAAGTCCTACGTGGACGAGAGGCTCTGGAAGCCCGTTTTGGATAAATCTGGTAACGGTTATGCCGTTATTCGATTCCTACCTACACCAAAGGGCGAAGACCTTCCTTGGGCGAAAGTGTGGAACCATGCTTTCCAAGGCCCTACTGGTCAGTGGTATATTGAGAACTCTCTCACCACTCTCGGCCAGAATGATCCTGTATCAGAGTTGAACAGTTCTTTTTGGAACTCTGGTGTGGAGTCGGATAAGGAAATTGCAAGGCGCCAAAAGCGCAAGTTGCAATATTTCTCCAACATCTATGTTGTGAGTGATCCTAAGAACCCTGATAATGAGGGTAAGGTTTTCTTGTTTCGTTATGGCAAGAAGATTTTCGACAAGATCATGGAATCTATGCAGCCTGCATTTGAGGATGAAACTCCCATAAATCCGTTTGATTTTTGGGAAGGTGCGAACTTCAAGTTGAAGATTCGTAAAGTGGACGGCTACTGGAACTATGATAAGTCAGAGTTTGAAGCACCATCTGCTCTTTTTGATGATGATGATAAACTTGAGAGCATTTGGGGAACCCAATATTCTCTAGCAGAATATACAGCTCCTTCTAACTTCAAGTCGTATGACGAACTCAAGAAACGTCTAGACACCGTTCTCGCTGGTACAACTACAGTCGGCACTGTTACCGACACTCTTGAAGATGAACCAGTGGTTGAAACTGCTACTATCGATACAAAAGAGGAGCCCGCTCCTACTGTAACGGTGACAGCTGAAGATGATGATGAGGACACTATGTCCTATTTTGAGAAGTTGGCTGCTGACGAAAGTTAAAAGCCATACCTATCTGTATAGGTGATCAGCATGAGAACCATACATGTTGCCTATGCGTTGAGGTTTAGTGGGGGAATTGTTGCCGGCCTGAAAATTAGTAACATTAGTAGGTGCCGACACATTCCCCCCTGTATTTACATTAGCAATCGTCTGAGCAAGACCATCAATAGATTTCTGTAAACTCTCTGCCCACAACATATTAGTTTTACCCTCAGCCATTTGTTGATCTGGTGAGGGGGCAGACATATCTACATTTACCAAAGCTTTAAGTTTCTCAATATTATTTGCTGCTGCCTGATAATCAACATCTGGACTGCCAAGACCTTTAAATCCTTCAGACCCTACTCTAATTCCTAAGACCTTTGCACCTGTGGCCTCAACTCCGTTTATTAGACCCTCTATCTTGGGAAGATTTTCTGACATGTCCTCGACAAACTTTTGCATACCTTTATTTTGTTTATAATTAAGTCCTAGTTGTGCAAAAGCATGAAGAGCTTTGACGTTGTTTTCAACTGTAGGCACATCGATCATTTTCTCTGCAAAATCTTGAAGTGCTTCTAGTGGTTTAACTTTTTCTTCTCTACCAAAGAAACTAGACAGCCCTTTAGCAATACCACTTAGTAAATCTCCACCACCCTTGAGAACTTGTGTGCCGGCAAACTTGGCCATTCCCATGCCATATGCAACTAAAGCGTCTGCATTTATTTTGAGTTGGGCTACCTGTTCCGCTGTGATCACAACAGAAGAGAACTTAATCAGATCGTCAAGTGGATTTGATTTTTTACCACCAAAAAAATTAGTTATACCGTCTGCAAGGTTGCTGACCATATTCCCAATAGCACCACCAGCTTTTCCTGCTTCTCCAACTGCACCAGCGGACATTGCTTTTGCATATTGCACCATTGCTCCAGCAACAACTTTTATCTTCTCTGGATCGATGCCCTTCGCCGCAGATATTTTCTGCATACCCTCAATCTGAGTATCTAGAGTTCCTTTACCACCAAGCAGTTTACTAAATCCGTCAGCAAAACTGGATACTGCATTACCAAGACTACCCAGAGCTCCGACAGCAGCTGCTCCAGTGCCCATCGTTGTGACTTTAAGATATTGCACCATTGCACCAGCAACATGTTTAATCTTTTCTGGATCAATACCACCGGCAGCTGACAATTTCTGCATATTTGCAATTTGCGTATCTAGAAACCCTTTACCGCCAAATAATCCACTGATACCGTCCATGATTGAACCAACAGCATTTCCTAGACTACCAACAGCACCTATTACAGAGGCACCAGTTCCTAGTGTCACTGCACCAAGATATGCCATCATAGATTTAGCGTTCGCCCTTACTCCCTCATGATTAACTTTGGCCTCGCCAAACTTTTGCATAGCCTCCAAAGGTGGAACCGCACCAAGCATTTTACCAAGACCACCAAACACACCTTCTGCAAGGGTTCCTATCGCACCAAGTGCTTTAGCGCCACCAGCAGCGGTCATAGCAATACCATAAGCTCTCAATGCTTCAGCGTTTCTCTTCACACCCTCTGCGTTTACCTTGGCGTTACCAAACAATTCTAATTTCTTGAGCATGCTGTCTGGCCCAGACTCAATACCCAACATATTACTGATACCGTCAGCTAAACCACCAACTAAACCACCCACAGCACTGATCGCTCCGCCGATACCCTGAGCGCCTAGTCCAACACCAATCGCTGCCATACCAAGTCCGACTTGTACAAGATTTTTACCATTGATACCTTCGAAGGATTTTAGATTCTCTGCAAGGCCAGGAAACACCTCTGATACTAGTCTAGCAGCACCACCAACTGCTAGCATAAATGCGCCGATACCTAGACCAAGAGCGCCCATTGCAATAACAAACTTAGGTGCAAAAGCTGCAGCCTTTCCTATACCCATCATGAATCCACCGATACCTTTACCGATACCAGCACCAACACCACCTATCGCTCGAGCAATGCCTGCAAAGATACCACCAGCCTCAGATTCTTTACTGCCAATCGTGGTTTCATCTGACATGCCAGAAAGAGTAGACGCAATTTGTTCCAGATAGGTGTTAGTTTTATCTGCACGCCTATTTGCTTCATTCGCCTGTTCTTTTGCAGCTGCACCACCAGAATCACTTGCCATCTTGTCTGCAGCCTTGTCAAGCTTATCTGTGGTCTTGCCTAACTTATCTACGGTATCTTCGAAGGTTGCCATGTTACTTCCTTGACATGTAAGCGGTCATACCCATATATGCACCTACCACACCAGCCATACCAATGTAGAATAAGGCAGACAAATCACCTATAAGTTTTAATCTAGATTCTGGTATGATGCCTGGTATCATGACGATAACCGTGAATAAAATCATTGCTATCATTGATATCCAAGCCATACGCCTCTGTGCGTCAGCCTTCTCATCAGCATTTTCTGCTTCGTGTATTTTCGTCACCATTTCTAATTCTTCATCACTCACAACACCATCTCCATCCAAGTCATATTCATTATATTGCGATTCTGGTTGTAATTTTTTTTGAACCACAATTAACTCCTTTTACGTTCTAGCTTGTCTTGCTCCTCCTGTTGTTCTTTTAGGAATTGCATTAACAGCCCCATGTATATTTCCCTTTCCCACGGCACCATACCTTCTAATTCGTTGAGGCTATAATTATGATGTTGCATCATGGCGAAGTTTGCCTGATAATAGTTCACCAGAGTTTCGTGAGAAAGGGCTATACGAAAAAACTCTGGAGTCCCTCAATGTTTACCTCGTTTTTTGCCTTCGTTTTGGGGTTAGTAAATTTAACCGCATGTTTCAACTTAGGCATAGTTTCAAAAAATGCAGAGAGCTTTTCAAACATTTCTGTAGACATATTTTCTAGAAAGTCATCTAGCTCTTTGTCAGTTATATCAACTCTGTTATGTATTTCATCACCGTCATGAATTTCCATAACGCATCTTTTAATCATAACAAAAATTCTTTCAACCTCTGTTGTTGCCTCGTTTGGCATGGCCATATCCGATAAAGTGGGATACCCCATAATCATTCTGATATCGTCTGTCAGTTGTACCTCATTTGAATGACCAACTTCTGTGATCACAGATACTTTTGACAGATCAATCTCTACTGGTACTTTTGTTTCGCCATCATCTGGCGCAGTCATCATAATAGTAGATTTCTCTCCTACTGATTTTGCTCGCATCTGTAAAAACAGATATTCAATGTCAAACAGAGGATACTGATATGGATCAATTTCGCCATTTGTACAGTCTGTAATAATCTGTGCAAACGCATTTTCAATCACCTTATCGTCTTCTGACTCCTGAGCAATTAAAAGGTTCTTCTGTTCTTTGACCAGAAAGGGCCTAAATTTAACAGTTTCACCAGTTGACGGTAGTTCCAAGTCATACGATACCGTGTTTAGCTTTGGTAGTGCCATAATTTTTCATCCTTATAATTTTCGCAACACAGCAGGTATATTTGCTGTGATATTTCTCTCCACAGAGTTCACCACCGTTTGAGTTATTTTGTCAGCAATGCTAGGTGGTGTTTGGTCAATATCAAGTGTAGTCCACGTTCTAAAAGCAAACGTGATTTGGTTCTTAATAATGTCGCCAGCAGCTGCCCCCGATAATTCTGTAGCCGTAATAGTTTTTGGCCACATCTCTTGTATTTTCAATCCATATCGTCTTTGGTTGTTTATGTCCAGTAAGTATACGTCAGCTGAACCTATGTACTCGTTGTAATATCCAACATTCCATGTTTCTGGATTAAAACACTTTTGTTGCCACTGTTCAAAGAATACTCTTTCTTCTAGTCCAGAGCTCGCTTGAAATGTCATTGATACTTCATTCGAATATGTTACTTCCTGTGCAATCTCTCTTACAGGGCCATATATGTTTGTGTCTGGACTTGATGTTATGTTTCTGCCAGGCAACTCTACGCTCTCGCAACGCAAAGATACACTTCTAGAAGCTTCATTAGTGGCACGCAAACCACTGAATACATTTGTTAGACTACCGCCTGTCTTTGGTGCAGGCGGGTAAATGAGAACTTCATATCTACTTGGCAGGGCGTATCCCTCATTAGACCGAAATGCAGATAGAACATCATTAAGTACGCCAAACGCTGTCCCTTCTAGAAAATTTGCCATTAGATCATCGCCCTTGATTCTTTCCAAACCACAGAAGCCGCAGCTTTCTTAAATCTCTGTACAGGTAACAATGTCGCAATAGTAAATTCGTCTGCATCAATTCTTCGAAACTGTGATTTGGTTTGTCCTGCCAGATATTTGTGTATAGTGGGTTTGACTATGTTAACATTCTTTAGTTTACTGTAGTCCACAACCAGCCTAGTTGACTCATCAAATTTTGTGTTGTTGGAAAAATCCACCAGCCTGTCTAGTAATTTAACTCGTAGGGGTATCGGGAGATAATGAAAATTAATCCCCAGAAACCCATCACTGTAAGTCTCTAGAGGCAAAACAAGGGGAAATGTATCGTAATACGGTAGTTTCTTTTTAAACTTTGGGTCGTATATGAACATATTTAACTTACCGTAGAATGGCTTATTGTCTCGTTTGCCATCTCTTATCAAGTCCATTGTTGTAGGCTTACCGAATTCCTTGATCTTATCCCTATACCATTGGGTTGATCGTGGACGGCCTTTTGCCTCATCTTTTACTGCCTGTATGAACTTACTTTGTGCCATGCCTCTATTTATACGAAATACCTAGATGATCCTCGTTCAGAATCTTGAACTCCATGCCATTTTTGTTGCACCATTCAGTAGCATATTTCCACTTGGCCTCATTGATACCCCATGTTTTAACCTCACCCAAGTATCTTCTAGTCTTACGTTTAGGTTCTTTTGGTGGAGAACATTGTTTTTTAGGTTTTACCTCAATGATCATTTTCTTGAGGCTGCCATCAGCCTGTCGAACTTTTATGTAGAAATCAGGGAAGTAACGGTGTAATCTGCCGTCCCAAGGAGATAAATAGGGTATAATGATCTCTTCACTACCCCACTCAATGATGTTAACACTGGTATCACAGTACACCATGAACTTCCGTTCCCAGAGGGATCGGTAGATTATATTATGTGGATCGCCCATATATTTTTGGGGATTTTGTGGTTTGTATCTGCCTTTGTAACTCATGGTGCATAAATAGTTCTGTATAAGGAATATTTAGACATGGCCGTATTACTCAGCACACTCAAAAATAAGGCTGCAACAGCAGTTGCTTCTCAAGTATCCTCTTTCGCAAAGTTTGGATCAAGTGGTGGTGCCTCTGCTTTACAAGGACTTTCACAGGGCGGTAATTTTAGTTCTACCACTTCAAAGAATCTAACATATCCTATTAATGTAGAAGAAGACCCACAACAAGGTCATTACATCATTTTCTATGTATATCAGATTGATGATGCTAAACTTCAGAAGAAGGGCGCTGCAGTTTCAAAACTGGCCTCTGGTGATGCTGATGTGGCTGCTACAAATGCAGCTTTAAAAAACTCTGACTCATCCCCCATGGCCTCTCAATCAGGAAAAGGTGCTGGAAAGTCACTGTCTATAAAAAGACCCCCTATGAAAAAGATGGATCAGGCTATCGCTTTGTATATGCCTCCATCTGTAAAGGTTTCATATAAAACAAATTATACAGATCAAGAGATTGGTGCATTTGCACAAGGCGCAGCTGATGTGTACGGTGCATTATCTAGCGGTCAGGGACTCATGTCGGCTCTAGGAGCTGGTGGTGGTGCGGTGGTATCGGGACTAGCCTCGGCTGCGGTTAAGAAGGCTGGAAACATGGTATCCGGCGCAAGAGCTTTGGCACAGATTGCATCTGGTATGGCCATATCTAATAAAATGGAATTGCAATTTGAGGGCGTGGAGCGCAGAGACTTCTCGTATGAGTTCACCTTTATTCCCAAGAGTGAACAAGAGGCACAGATTGTTGAAGAAATTGTATACGCATTTAAAAAGAACATGATGCCTTCGTATGTGGACTCAGTTGGTGGAACCATAATGGGACATAAAGTAGAAGCTAAGTTAAATGGTAAGATTATGAGAACTCCAAATATCTTTGATATTGAGTATCATCACAAAGGAAAACGCAACCCATTTTTGAATAGAGTTTCATCTTCCTATCTAACATCAGTCGATGTTGAATACGGAAGCGACAGGTATAAAACATATGAGCCAACCAGTACAAATGATCGTAAGGGATATGAGGGTGGTGGTGACGGCCCGCCTCCACAAAAAACCACCATATCTTTACAATTCAGAGAAATAGAGATGATGAGTCAAGAACGTATTGAGGCAGGATTCTAATGTATTTTGAAAATTTTCCAGTAATACAATTTGCGTCTGTGAAAGGCGGAGAGCCAAAGATTGTTACTAATCTTTTACGCCGTGTTGCCATTCGTGCAAAAGCTAAAGATAATGTGGCGATGTTTGATACGTATGATGTGAAAGAAGGCGAGACACCAGAAATGATCGCTCACAAATTATATGGTGATGCAGAATTGCACTGGATAGTTTGTATGACCAATGATATTGTAAATCGTTTTCACGATTGGCCCATGAATACCAATCAATTTCTTTCATACGTGCGAGACAAATACGACAATCCTAACGCTGTGCATCACTATGAAATTAGCCAAACGTCTGGTGATACGACTCTAAAAATAGATGTAGGAACTTCCAATGCAGATTATCCTACGGCCACAGCCGTAACAAATTTAGAGTTTGAAGAAGAAGAACAAAACAAGAAAAGACAAATACGTTTGCTTGACCCTGCCTTTGTACCTCAAATTATAGAAGAGTTTCAAGGAATGATAAACGAAAGTGAAATCTAATGTCAGAGGGAATGAGTTATGCTGGTGAGTTTATTTTAGAGAAATGTGAGATCGTATCCTGTGGTGATGATCGAGTTGATGTTAGTAAAGAACTTATGCAGCTCGACATATACGAAAGCATTGATTCACCACTTCTTCAAGGCAATCTGGTATTCACCGATAATTTTGGCCTAACTAACACTATGCCTATTGTTGGACAAGAAATTCTGCGCCTGAAGATTCGCACGCCATCCACTATGGGTGGTGGTGATTTCGGTGAAGAAAAAATCATAGACAGACAATTTTATATCAACAAAGTTAATAGTGCCAAGAGTTTGAAGCCAGATGTGCAAGCTGTATCAGTGGAATTTATATCTATGGAAGGTATTAGAAACAATAGAACTATTGTTGACAGAATATTAACAGGAACCTATTCTTCTATCGCTAAACAAATGTTAAAGAGTGATCTGAAAACTAAAAAAACTGTGTTCGTGGAGGAATCCTCTGGAATTAAGAAAATAGTTGCTAATGAATTGACTCCCATTGATATCATACACCAGTGTAAAAAAGAGGCTGTGTCTAAAGAAAATGGTCAACCTACATACAGATTTTTCGAGACACTAACAGGGTTTCATTTTCGCTCCATACAATCGATGTACGCTACAGAATCAGCGCAACAATA